>ULTU01004398.1_pt1 | contig 12183 bp, 5 predicted proteins | sample 1957861 | NCBI WGS metagenome assembly ULTU01 (sample SAMEA4835742, study PRJEB28245) | human gut metagenome | biome: gut microbiome; material: fecal sample | place: Denmark | collected 2008
TTATATTGACGTGATCAGTTTGTGTTTGTTTATGAACCGTCTCGCCGTAATACTCGATTTAGAATTGGCATAAAACTCGTCTGTCTGGCTCATCGTCATGGCATCGTTGCAGAAGGGTAACTCTGGCGTATGAAGTACTCTTGCTACTCGTCGGTGTTCACCACCAGACTTGGCAGATAGATACTCCATTACATACTTTTCTCCCTATAGTTAGGTGGTACACTTTTAAGTTAGAATCTACATATCTATATCTCTTGCAAAAAAAACTGTCTTGCTACTCAGAACATTCGCGGCGTGGCTCTTTCGCGCTACGAATGTGCTGAGATGCAAGACAGGTTTTCTGTTTTCATTCAAGTCTGAATCCTATCAGAAGTCAGAGAAAGCATTGTCATCAAAGAACCAATCAGTCTTTTTGGCATAATCACCCTCTGATACGTTTCCTGTGTTATCACTATTTAAATCTGTACTACCAGACATCGAATTGTGCGGAGCATCAGGAGCTGCAAACACGCTGTCAGCATCACCTTGGAGACTGTTACCGAGTAGTTTTGACTCTTCTTCATATTTTATAAAGAAGATTGTCGGAATAATATAATCTTTTTTCATCTTTGTAACAATTATTTCTTTACATATTTCTTACCATTAACTATATAAACGCCTTTAGGCAGTCCGTTAAAATTAAGAGCTTTACTACGAACCAACTGTCCATCTATGGAATAGACATCAGCAGAATGAGTAAGGATACCACTCTCAAAGAGCAGATTTTCAATGCCTGTAGTATTGTCTTCATCATTTTCAAAACCGTTTACATTCATATTTTGTAGCGAAATCGCCTTTGCGCCAGCAGTTTCCCTATTAAAATAGATGTAAGATCGGTAAGGTTTTATCTTCATTCCATCTTTAGGAATACGTGAGAGAACACCCTTATTCGTCACTACGTAAGATCCTTCATTAAGCGTAGTATTAGTGAATGTACCCTTAAAGACGAGTGCATCGCTCTGCATTGACTTTGCAACAGGATATGTATTTCCATCAGTTCCTACACTAAAAAGCGGACTGTCAGCCTCACCGAATGTGGCGCGGGTTGTTATTCCTATGATAGGATCATGGTTTGTCTTACCTTTATCATCCTTCGTGGTAGGGAAAATAAGATAAGGATAACCGGCGATGATGTCCTGATTGGCATGCTCGATAAACATCACTTTCTTGTTGGAAGTGTCGATGTTTTTCATCAGCACCACCATGGTTCCGTCGCCGAAGACCTTCTCTATCTGTCTCCTATTGATGGAATAAGGCAGACAGATGGCATTCCAATAGTTCTTGTAGAACGTGCGATTAAGCGTGACATCCACATTCTTTTCTGTACGTGCAGAATAGTCTTTTGTATCGTCGAGCGTGACACCATTTTCGTCTTTTGAAACGTTCACAAATTCGCCAGTTGCCCTCCATTCATCATGCTTAGCGTCTGGTTTCACCTTATGATATTTAGCATGTATGCCTTTCTCGAATGTAAAGCCTGCCAGTCCGAGCTTTGCCGTATTTGAGAAGATGTAATAGGTCTTGCCAGGAAGCACATTGAATGTATATCTGACAATGCCCTTAGTGATCAGCACATGTCCATCTTCATCATTGCCAAGTTTGAATACGTGCTGCTGCATACCCGGATTAGGCCAGTTGTCGAGGAATGACCATTGGGCATCAAAGTCATTTATGTGAAGGAAGGAGTTCATTGTTGCTGTATTATAAGCGAACTTTGGATCGCCCCAGCGATACTCGGCTCTGGCGCGTCCATCATCTTTCCACATCTGCGCTGCCACCTTACTCTTGGTGTCCGCCACCACTTCTTTGACTATCTCGCCTTTCTCATCAGCCACATATACCTTCTTGACTGTAACGTCGATAGGCTCATCTTCGTTATCGTGACTGACACAGCCCTCCTGCATCACATAGACAGAGATCAATCCTGCATCTGTAGGCTCTATCTTGATGTGCGAACCACGGCAAGGCAAGAGCCAAGGTGTCTCGTTGGCAACAGAGTTGTTGTTTGTCGGGGCAGAATAGTTGCCTGTTGTATTGTCATCCCCCTTCAGTTGCTCGCTCTTCGCCGCATAACTGCCATTTGTGGAGAACGTCGCTTTGGCATCATTGAAGAATTCATGGAATACATCTTCTTCCGTCTGACGGCTATTAGTAAGGTAACCATTTCGGTCAGCATTCTTCTCGAATTTATGTCCTTTCCATAATTCTTTTTTCGAATATGAGTCTGTATTACCATAATAAGTACCATTATTATAAGTCCATCCTCCGAGTGTCACTCCGACTGTCTTGTCATCATTATACAATGTCTGACCGACCGTGTAACCCTGATCATCAGCCACCTTGCAGAATGTACCTTCCTTTGGCTCCACTACAATCTCATAGGATGAGAAGATACGATTTGATGGCTCAAAGGCATACTGGTCATAGATGTCACAATCATACTTATTCTCGTCATTGATGAGCTCTGCCGTTATCACAGTGCTGCCGGCTATGCCATGCAAAGTGACGTTTCCTGTAGCGTCAATGGAAGCCACATGAGGAGAAGAACTCGTATACTTGAATTTATAACTCGTATCATCAGTGTGTACTCCATTGACATACAGGGCCTTACATGGAAGTGACTCTTTAGTAGGATTCTTCACCACACTAACCACATTATTATTATTCGAATTATCCACAAACTTTATCTGTGCGAAATTCTTGTTAGTGGCTTCCATTCGGATTATGTCTATGTCAGATGGCATAGTAATGCTGTTTTCTCCAGATGTTGTACCACCAACCTTGAACAATATTCTATCACAATCCTGACTTGGCGAAGGAATAGTTACATTCTTTAACTCAGCATTATTCCAATTCACATTATCATCTTTCTTGTTCTTGTATTCCATCCTCACATACGTACCCTCTACCAGATTGGAGAACACCACCTTGACGCCCTGTGAAAGATGGAGAGCACCGTTCTTTGCATCTATCTGTATCTTTTTACCATTAGTGACAAACCGCAAGCCCTTGAAAGCAGGTATCTCAGTGATTCCATCATAGGTCAATGCTGCTGCTGAGGAGAAATTGGTATTGAGCGTATAAACGCCATTGGATGAAGCCCACATGTTCTTGTTCAGCAAATCAGGATTGAAGAAAATGTTGTTTTCCAGATTTCGATCGAAATGCCAAACTGACGGTGAATAGTTCTTCTTCTTGATAATCTCATTGATCTCACGCTTTGACAGCACACGATTATAGATTACGATGTCGTCATAGGCAAACGCCACGTCATAGCCGAATTCCACATTGTTGGCATTGGCGCCACCGAGCACTATGCTTTTCAGTCCTTTGATATACTTTTCCAGCGACCCGCCATTATGCGTGGCATAGCCACCCAAACATGTCGGTTCTCCATCTACATACATATTAAATCGTGACAGGTTGTCATACTTCTGGTAAGTGATGTAATGCCAGTTGCAGTCCTTATAGAAATTCTTGTTGTAGAAATCTGTGGTGTCACACAACTCGCCAAAACTGCTTGTACCGCTATTATAATCGAATGTAGTATCATTCACTCTCATATAGCCGGTAAGTCCACCACTGCAGGTGATATTAAACATATGAGGATTATATATTCCGTTATTTTGATCTGGATTCGGTCCATTATACGTATCTCCTGCAATATAGAACATTGACGGCTCGTCATAAGCCAGTCCGCGATTGACTGCTAAATCTCCATTTACCCAGAATCCTATTGTCACCTTTCCTGTGGTTTGTATTCCAGGTATACCGTCATGGCCAGAAAGGGAATTCTTCTCACCCAATACTACACGCATATAGTCTGACGCGCCATATCTGTCATAGATATCTGCATCAGGGATATTCTGGAAATAATGTCCGAAAACAGCATCCTTCACGATATACTTATCCTTATTGACAATCTTGCCATCTTGGATGCCAAGTCGGCTGATCAGATAGTGTTTCATATTTTTATTATCTGATTCGTTTGCGACATTGTATTTTTCTTTACCGTCTTGTATATATTTTTCTGTTGTAGGATATATATCGACACCATCATTTTCATCCTTTTCGAATGTCAACTCAGCCAATTTACCGTCATCGAGGTTGATGGAGGCATTATCCTGGCTCTCATCCTTTACGCCATCTGGTCTGTAGGATCCTTTATGGATTTCAAGCAGGGTGCAGGCACTGTTGGGATCTGAAAACTTGAGCTCAAGAGAAAACTCCGCGCCCTCTCCTACTTCAAACTCATACAGCACATTGATATTAGTATGGTCATGGGTGCCACTGTTGTCGACTACCTTACGTGCAACGGTCTCTGCACCGGTGAGGATATTTCGCAATGTCACTGATGATACTCCTTTCGTGCTCGCCATCTGAGCATAAAGGGTGTGCTTTCCTGGAGTGAGCTGGATGGAATTATAGACATTATGATTGCCGTTACAATTTGGATCAGCACTGGTACAATTATGGATTGAACACTTAGTATAGCCTCCTCCACCGTAAGTCAGCGACCAGTCATTGCCATTTTCCTCATGCTTCCAACCGTAGTAAGAGGGGCTTGAGCTGTTGGTAATATTCTTGTTTATCGTTGGCATATCCCATTTCCACTCTATGTCAGACTTATACATATCTGTGGTCTTGCCGGAGAAGAAATTCCAAAGATAAGCAGGTGCGCTCGCTTCCACGTCATGCATGACTCCATCAAATGTGACAGTGGTGACAGGCACTCCATTCACACCTGTGAAATCATATTTCTTGAAATAATGCTCTTCACCATTCTCTCTGGTCGTAGCCCAGTCCTTATTAATAACCTGATTTGAGAGGCCGCATCCATTGCGGAACAGGAGGTTTTCTATAATGGTGTTGAGATGCTTGATGCCAAGTATTTGATCATGATTGCCATGCAGATGGATAAACGGAATAGGGTTTTCCGTAGCGAGGTTCATGTGAAATTCATTGAGAGGGTAGCCACTGCATGAACCGTATGCCGCAAATGTGCCATTGAGCACTTTCGCACAAGCGTATGTCATCATGCCGCCCATGGAGAATCCACAGAGGTAGAACCTCTTCGGATCGACGGAGAAATTGCTGTTGGAAGCGTCCTTTGTCTTGTAGTCAGCCTGTATCTTATCCACAAGTGCCTTGATAAACTTAGTATCTGCATTCTCTTTTCCAGTGGCTTCCCAACCGGTAGTGCCACCAAAACCTTCCTTCCAGTCGTCACCGGGATAGTCTGCTTTATCCTGATCACTTCCAGCATTTCGTCCTTGAGGATAGACCACAATGAAGTTTTTCTCCTTGGCGAGTGAGGTGAATAAGGGCTTTCCATGATCATTCGGATCATCTGTACCAAAACGTCCGTGGAGAGAGAATACCACTGGCACATTCTCTTTTCCTTCCACAGAAGCAGGTACATAGAGCCAGTATTTACGGGTTTTGCCTTCGACAGTTATAGTGCGTGGCTCATTTATTTCTACTCCGGCATAGATGCCGTTACTACCGGTGATGAAAAGGATCATCACCATAAATGTTCTAAGGAAGAGCGACCTACAGACGCCACTTCCTCTGCTACTGAAAGTAATGAAGTAATGTAAATTCATATTTTAGTGATTTTAATTTTTCGGATTATTACTCTTCACTCTTCGTCGTCAGAAAACAAATTGGCTTTTTCTCGTCAATGATAGTGTTTCGTCGGATTACCATTTGCTGGTAGTTGAATTGTAAGTTTTCGAATGATTGTGAGATTACTATTTCTTTACAAGGCGCAAAATTACAACTTTTCCGATGATTTATATTTCTATAATATACCAATAACTTTCGCTAATGTTACATAAAGAGGGAAATATACGAAAATGCTACATGAGGAAAAGTTCGTGTTACACCAGAGAAAGTTGTCCGATTTCTCCGAAAGACAGCAGGGGGATTACATGACACTGCGAAACTCTTCACCAATCCCAAAAGAACCGCGTAATCAGTGCCTAAAAATAGAGCCCCCAGCTGAAATTCAGCTGAGGGCTCTTAAGGTATATTCAGTTATGGAATCTGAATCAGATTATAAAGGTTTATATTCTACGAATGCTTCCATCGCCTCATAGCAAGCAAGACCCAAGTTATCATACAACTGGGCTGTAGCGCGGTTTCTGTCTTCCGCACGCTGCCAGAAGAGACGGTCGTCATTGCCGAGGAAAGGAGCACTTTCCATCTGAGACTGGTGCTTCAGGATAGAATTACGCTTAGCACGCAATTCCTCTGGGCTCAATGGAACACACATCTCGATGTTCTCAATCTCCCATTCTGCCCATGCTCCACGATACATCCAGATGCGGCAATCCTTCAGCCACTCTGCGCCTGCCTCCTTCTCGAGGTCGATGGCTGCGAGTACGGCGTCAGTACACTTGCGGTGTGTGCCATGAGGGTCTGCCAAGTCGCCAGCTACATAGATCTGATGAGGCTTCACCTCCTGCAGCAACTGTCTTACTACTGCTACGTCCTTCTCGGTCATAGGGAGTTTTTCTATCTTACCGCTCTCATAGAATGGAAGGTCGAGGAAGTGGACATGATCCAGCGGGATCTCATTATAGGTACAAGCAATACGTGCCTCGCCACGACGGATAAGCCCCTTGATAGTAAGAATGTCTCTTGTATCGAAGTCGCCCTCCTTCTTGTTGGCAAAGAATGTCTTGATCTCCTTGTACTTGTTGGCGATGATGCTGTCCTTGGATTCTGCAAAGAGCTGGTTGAAACCATTGATGAAGTGCATGAAGCGTGTTACTTCCTCATCACCTACTGCGATGTTGCCGGATGTCTCGTAAGCCAGATGCACGTCGTGGTGCTGCTGAACCAGACGGCGGATGGTTCCGCCCATAGAGATAACGTCATCGTCTGGGTGTGGAGAAAACACTACGACACGCTTTGGATATGGTTTGGCACGCTCTGGACGATAGGTATCGTCTGCGTCAGGTTTACCACCAGGCCAACCGGTGATGGTATGCTGCAAGTCGTTGAAAATCTTGATATTAGCATTGTATGCAGAACCATAGAGAGCCAACAGCTCGCTCAGACCATTCTCGTTGTAGTCCTTGTTGGTAAGCTTCAGGATTGGTTTGTCGATCTTCTGGCAGAGCCAAACCAGTGCAGAACGTACCAACTTGTCTGTCCATTCGCATGATGAAACCAACCAAGGGTGCTCAATACGGGTAAGATGGGCAGCTGCGCTCAAATCCAATACCACCTGTGCGTCTGGGTGAGTCTGCAGGAAAGTAGCAGGCAGGGTATCTGTGATGTTGCCCTCTATCACCTTCTGCATAATCTCAGACTTTTCGTCGCCCCATGCTGTCAGGAATACGGTCTTGGCTGTCAGGATAGTGCCAACACCCATTGTGAGTGAACATGGAGGAACCTGCTCCTTGGTCTTGAAGCTGTTTTCCATCTCCTCGCGTGACATATTGCCGATGAGGATGATACGGGTGAGCGACTGGATGCTTGACCCCGGTTCGTTGGCTGCGATATTACCCATGCGGCCGATGCCGAGGATGGCAACGTCGAGACCACCGAAGGTCTTGATGCGCTGCTCATAGAGGCGGCAGGTGTCCTGTACTGCCTCTTGTGCGATGCTGCCATCGAGGGTGAAGATATTCTGTTCTGCAATATCCACGCGGTCGAGGAAATGCTCCTTGAGCTGGTTGATGCTGCGGATAGAACTGTCCTTGCGGAGTGGGTAATACTCATAGGCATTGAATACTACAACATTGCGGAAACTCAGTTTCTTCTTCTCGTAGCGGCTTACCAATTCATCATATACAGGATTGACAGAGAGGCCTGTGCCCAATGCCATCACATAATACTTGCCTTCGTGCTGGGCAGCCTTAATGCCCTTCTCTATGCAGTCGGCAATATGACTACAGCCTTCGCTTACAGATGCGAAGATATCGGTATGAATTTTCTCCATGCGGGAGATTTCGGAGTATTCCACGGTCGTCTTAGGCTTGTAGAATTCCACAGGTACCTTGTTGAGTACGATTTGTGAACTAAGATTTAATCTCATAACGTAATATATATTTATGTAATGTAATATATTGATAATGTTGGAATTTTTTCGGTCTGTTGGAATTTTCTCGGTCGAGGGGTCTTTTAGATATTGTTCTTCTCGATATCCTTGAAGTAGCGGTAGGTTCCCACTTTCAACTCGTCTGTAGCCATTTCATCACAGATGATGATGCCGTGTTTGTGGAGCTGGAGTGCGCTGATGGTCCAAGCCTGTGTAACAGGACCTTCGATGGCAGCGTGGAGAGCCTGTGCCTTGTTGTGACCATTGCAGAGAATCATCACCTCTCTTGCGTCCATCACGGTGCCTACACCTACGGTAAGAGCCAAAGCAGGAACAGCCTCAGGGTCGTTGCCGAAGAAGCGTGAGTTGGCGATGCGGGTGTCGGTGGTGAGAGTCTTCACACGAGTGCGTGAGGTGAGGGAAGAGTAAGGCTCATTGAAGGCGATGTGGCCGTCAGGACCAATGCCGCCGATGAAGAGGTCGATACCGCCTGCAGCCTTGATCTTCTGCTCGTAGCGCTCGCACTCAGCTTCGAGGTCTTCTGCATTACCATTGAGAATGTTGATGTTCTCCTTAGGGCAATCAATGTGATCGAACAGATTCTTTGCCATGAATGAGTGGTAGCTCTCTGGATGAGACTCTGGCAAACCCACGTATTCATCCATGTTGAAAGTAATGACGTGCTTGAATGATACCTTGCCTTCCTTGACAGCCTCTACGAGCGCTGCATACATACCCATTGGGGATGAACCAGTTGGCAAACCAAGTACGAATGGACGCTCTGCTGTTGGAGCGAACTTGTTGATTGTCTCTACTACGTGATTGGCTGCCCAACGTGACAGCTCATCATAATTTTTTTCAATAATTACGCGCATAGTCGTTAGTATTAATGATTTGTTTCTTAACTATAAATAATGTATTTATTTAACTGATTTATTTTTGTTGAATCAATTCTAATTTTGTCGCAGCAATGAAACCGATAGTCTTTCTGTCAGACCTTTTCAGCCTTTCTGATAGTTCCCTTTCAGTTTTCCTGTAAGACTCTGTCAACTGTTCCGGCAGTTCTGCGGACTGCATCCGATGTGGGTCTTCACGAATTTGCAGAACGAGGCATAGTCGTCGAACCCGAACCTTTCGGCTACTTCCTTGATGGGAATGTCGGTGTATTTCAACTCAGCCCTGATCTTATCTACTGCATGTTCCAGGATGATGCCGATGGCAGGCTTTCCTGTGTACTGCTTGACAATCTTCGAGAGATATTTCGGACTCACGCATTGCTTGTCAGCATAATAGGCCACGGTGCGATGGCAACCGTTGTCAACTGCCAGGGCATTGGAGAACTCCAGAAAAATCCTGTCGGCACTGTGCCTGTGCTGCGTGGTAATCACGTTGTCGTAGGCAGGCACATGAATGTCGTTGATTACATAGAAGAAGATACTCGCCATCAGACTTTCCTTCAGCTCGTTGCAGTAGTGGTCGTGCCGATTGCTGCGGAAACGCAGAATGTTGACGAATGTGCTGATGAAATTGTGGATAATCTTCTGGTTGTAAGATATCAACGGTTTCTGGTTGAGAGCATTGAACATAATCCATGCATCTCGGTTGCTCGTCAGCAGACGGCGTACTGCCGAGAGGGAATAGCCTACCATCGTGATGAGGCACCTCTCGCTCTTGCGGATGCTGTGAACGATGACATTGGGAGGAACAAGCAGCAGGTCGCCGGCAAAGAGTTCTATCTTGCGGTCGTCGAAATTCAGGCACAGATTGCCGTCCAGACAGAAGAGCATCATCAGGAAATTGACCTTGATGCTTTCTTCTTCGTCGGGAAATAGCAGCAGGGGAGATGCTACTACATAATCCGGGTCAGAAAAAACCGAATTGCCGTCTTCTTCTGCAAAGTCTTGCAGCTGATAACTTGTTAGTCTGTTGTTCATCATTCTTTTATTGTCGGTGCAAAGTTAATAAAAAAAGAAGGAATTCCATTACATATTTTTCCCCATTATTCTACCTTATACCGCAATATTGAGTAAAAAGGCATTTTTTAAATCTTTTTTAGGAGAAAAAAAGAAGAAAATGGGGAAAAATATGTAACTCTAAAATGCTTATTTTTCTATTCAAATTTGTCACCTTATTATATATAGTGTATCATTACCTTATTATATATAGTTTCATCGTCTCATTTTATTCAGATAAGGTTGTCTAATATATATAAAGATGTGATTTTATTTGATATAAGTTTGAAATTTGCATAAAATGTGAGCAAAATGTTAGTGTTTTGCCAAAAAATTACTAACTTTGCACCCGCAAACTTATAAATACGATAAAAGAATGGCTAATTTGAGATTTGAGGTTGTAGCCGAGGCCTTTAAGAAAAGACCTGTAGAGGTGGAAGCTCCCAAGGTTCGCCCTTCGGAATACTTCGCCAAGTATGTATTCAACCGCCAGAAGATGTACAAGTATCTCCCATCTGATGTTTACGAGAAACTCATCGATGTGATTGATAATGGTAATCGTCTGGATCGTTCCATCGCTGATGCTGTGGCTGCGGGCATGAAGCTTTGGGCAGAAGAAAACGGGGTAACTCATTATACGCACTGGTTTCAGCCTCTTACCGAGGGTACTGCAGAGAAGCATGATGCTTTTGTGGAGCACGACGGCAAGGGTGGTATGATAGAGGAATTTTCAGGCAAGTTGCTTGTTCAGCAGGAGCCTGATGCCAGTTCGTTCCCTAATGGCGGAATTCGCAACACTTTCGAGGCCAGAGGTTATTCTGCCTGGGACCCAACTTCGCCAGTCTTTATCATCGACGATACGCTCTGTATCCCTACCATTTTTATATCTTATACAGGTGAGGCCCTCGATTACAAGGCCCCACTGCTCCGCTCGCTCCATACTCTGAGTGAGGCGGCTACCGAGGTGTGCCATTACTTCTATCCTCAGGTGAAGAAGGTGCAGACCAACTTGGGATGGGAACAGGAATATTTCCTCGTGGATGAAAGTCTCTATTCGGCTCGCCCTGACCTGATGCTTACGGGCCGTACCCTGATGGGACACGACTCTGCGAAGAACCAGCAGATGGACGACCATTATTTCGGAACCATTCCTGAGCGCGTGCAGGCATTCATGAAAGATTTGGAAATCCAGGCACTCGAACTCGGCATCCCTTGCAAGACCCGCCATAATGAGGTGGCTCCAAACCAGTTTGAGTTGGCGCCTATCTATGAAGAGTGCAATCTTGCTGTTGACCATAACATGCTCCTCATGAGTTTGATGAAGCGTGTGGCACATAAGCACAGTTTCCGTGTTCTCTTGCACGAGAAGCCATTCGCTGGTGTGAATGGTTCGGGTAAGCACAACAACTGGAGCCTCTGCACTGATACTGGTGTTCTGCTGCATGCAGCAGGCAAGACTCCGGAGGATAACCTCCGTTTCGTAGTCTTCATCGTAGAGACCCTGATGGGCGTGTATAAGCACAACGGTCTGCTGAAGGCTTCTATCATGAGTGCAACCAATGCCCATCGACTGGGTGCCAACGAAGCTCCCCCTGCCATCATCTCTTCTTTCCTCGGAAAGCAGCTCACCGACCTGCTCGACCATATCGAGAAGGCAGACAAGGAAGAACTCTTCGCCCTGGCTGGCAAGAAGGGTATGGAGCTGGATATCCCTGAGATTCCGGAGCTGATGATCGATAATACCGACCGCAACCGTACCTCTCCATTCGCCTTCACCGGAAACCGTTTCGAGTTCCGTGCCGTAGGTTCAGAGGCCAACTGTGCGTCATCTCTCATCGTACTGAATGCTGCCGTAGCTGAGGCGCTCGTTAACTTCAAGGCTCGTGTGGATGCTTTGATAGCAAAGGGTGAGGACCAGACTTCTGCTATTATAGATATTGTACGCGAGGATATCAAGACTTGCAAGCCTATCCGCTTCGATGGCAACGGCTATTCAGATGAGTGGAAGGAAGAGGCTCAGAAGCGAGGTCTGGACTGCGAGGCATCCTGCCCAGTGGTCTTCGACCGCTATCTGGACAAGGAAAGCATCGAGATGTTTGCCAAGACCAACGTGATGAGCGAGAGCGAGTTGAAGGCGCG
>ULTU01011048.1_pt1 | contig 12140 bp, 14 predicted proteins | sample 1957861 | NCBI WGS metagenome assembly ULTU01 (sample SAMEA4835742, study PRJEB28245) | human gut metagenome | biome: gut microbiome; material: fecal sample | place: Denmark | collected 2008
TGCAGCCATGACTCATCCTTCGTTCCATTACGCATGGATAAACTTCCAAATTTGATGATATGTATATCTTACTTCTAAAGCAATTATTTCCCGATACTAATCTTTTACAAAATGCTTTAGTTATAGTTCTTGAAAAAGATTCTTTCGTAATAAGTTTTTTTCTTATCAGTTTGTCATCCAAAAGTTCAAAATTGGCTCTTCCAGACATACGTACAATATCTTTTTCCTCACTCAAAGTATATAAATCATGTGTCTTTTCACCTAATGAAACATTTTTCATCAAAACATTACATACTCTATATGCAATCCCCATTTCTCGCAACTTATAAATTGTATTATTAGTTCTATTTAAAGAACCAGTTACCCCTGTCACATCATCATGATCTTGACAATTATAAGAATAGACAGACAATGCTATATGTATGTCATTCATTTTTAAATATTCAAACCATTCTTTCTCATATATTAATGTTCCATTCGTAAAAATTTCAATGAAATCAAATTTGCCACAAGCATAATCCAACATCTCTCTTAATGCTATTTTATCAAAAAAAGGTTCCCCACCTATAATCTGAATTTTAGGAACATTTATTTTCATCAAAAAATCTACAGTTTTTTTAAAATCCGATACAGACATTACACTATCACATTTAACATCTGATTCATTGTAACAATGTTTACATCTCAGGTTACACTTGCTTGTAATTTCAATCCATGCAAATTTAATACCAGTATCAATATCTTTAATATCATTTATATTCCTATTTTCGTGTATCGAGGAAACCTCGATTAATCCTAATTCAATAAATTTATTTATAATTTTTTTTAAGTCTTCGTCTGCATCATCAACTTTCAACCCATCATTATTTAATAAATTTATTTTATCAGCAAGATTTTTATTTATGCTATACAATTTTCCAGTTTTCAAATCATACAAGCAACTTTTAACACTACCATTAACCAAATAGACATCATCAGCTAAATTATAAAACATATTTGTCACCTCTATGTTCAAAACCACCGGCTTTACCGGTGGTTTATTCCGATTCTATAAGAATCTTTTGCTGGCACTGAAGCTAAAGATTCGCTGAACATTTCTTTAGCCTCAACATCATTTCCTTGCTACATATCACAACATCACTTGGATTCTTTTTATTTGTTTTACTGACTCACCTGTAAACCGATCAATATATCCTTGACTCGTTTTGCATTTTTCCACATCATCCACATAATTTTATCTACACCATAAATGTCTGTTCTCATACTTGCATTTCAGATTCGCATATCTATCAAACATCATTAAAGTACAACACACTTGTGTTTATTTCTGAACTAGTTAGGGCTACAGTCCGGTCCACAACAACCTTCAGCTTCTGGAATACACATTCCCGAAAACGGAGAACATTCTTCCATTACAACATTTATATCATCTTGAGTTAGACATTCAAATTCGTACATGACTCCTCACTTCCTTTCAATCTAGTGTTGCTCACGCCTAACAATATTAATCCTGGATTATTCACGGAACAGTATTTAAACTAATAACTGTACCATCAATACCAAGTTTGAGCTTTTTTCGGTTCTAATTTTCATGCAGCATTGGACACTACCCAAAATAAACTTTTTACAATTTTCTTAATTTTACAAGCGACTATCTTTTTCCTTCTTTGTTCGCTACAGATATCATCAATAAAGACATTCATGCTTTAACAAATGAAAAAATATTTATTATTGATGACCACGCTTTCGATCGTACTAGATATTAAGAAACCAAAACTAGAATCAAAAGTTTTTTGATCACACTGATATACAATTCAAAAAGGCTTCCATTTAGACGCTACTACAACACAAATTATTATCCTATAAATTTAACTATCAAATTTTCAAGATACGAACCACATTTCCAGTACAGGAGATCTTAGTAAATAAGCTTCAGTTATCCTCTATCTTTTTTAATATAGGACAATGGTCTATCCATATCAGGCATTTGACCATTTTTATATTTCTTATTTATAGATTTAATACTTTTGTTCATTCTAGATCTCAATTCTTCTGCCTCTTTTTCAAAATCTTCATGTGTCCACCCTTCATAAGGATCCTTATTTTTTGCCAAATTCTCTTCCTCCTTTCCAACTATTTAAATGTAATATTTAATTATCAAAGTTCCTCACACCACCAATGAGCATCGAGTCTTGAAAATTCAATATTTCAGCCAACAAAAAGGTCTCAAACCTGTTCTTTGGGATATAATAGAATTGACTGAAAAAATTATAAAACAATCTTATGTCACATCTAATATACCACATAACAATTACGATAAGATTTTCATAGTTGTAGTGGAATATCCGCGCAATACGCTCTATTCAGAGACTGTAACGGCACAAATTACTCTTTTATAGGTTGAAATATTAAATTTTCAAAATATTAATCTCATCAAAAATAGAAATCATCTTCATTTTTCTTTCTTACAGCCTCTAATTGTTCATCTGTTAATTATCCTATCATTCCAGATGCATAACTTTCTGCTCTTAAGGAGAACGCATTTATTGCGCATGCTATTTCTCCTCTCATTGCTTTTTTCCTTCATTCAGTAGAAGTCGTCTTCTTGCTTCAAACCATTCATATCCATGATATTGAATAAGTTCATCCTTATGTACTATAAATGCTTTATAAACATTATTATACAGAGTATATAAGCAATTGTCAAAATCCCTTTTTGTCAATCTTTTACACAACTCCAATTTTACTCTATCTCTTTCCATAAGAAAACGTAGATGTCAATATTGGTCACTTTCATGTCAAAAATAACTACTTTCTCTTTTTTTCTGTCGGAATATGTGCTTTTATTTTCGGTCAAATTAAAAAGAAGCATGTTTCTCCTCACTCGAAAACTCTGCTTCTTCTTACCATATCTTTCTATTTACTCTAATTTCCGTTCTTTCCTATCTTACTGACCTGTTCATGTTGCACTTTCTTCGTATTCTATCCTGCCGATTATGGTTTCTGTTTTCCATATACCGATCAACCGATTCCGGCAGCCTGCACATCTTCCCGTCCTATCTCATCCGGCTCATCCCCACCGGAACTGATCGCCACAGATCGGTACAAACAACAGGATCGTATCTCCTATCACAATAGTGTCATAAGGCACCAGGCGCACACTGTCCTCCAAGGTCATCTTACCAATACAGATATTAGCAGTCTCCTCTAACAATTGCAGAACAAACAGATTCTGTTCAAAATCATAGAATACGGATGCCTGCGGATTCCCTTCCTCTACATCTCCTCTGATATAGAGATCTCCCTGTTTCATATACAGATAATTCTCCCCATTGGTCAGCAGATAGATTCCACCCTTACGGACTCCTTCGATCGTAACCAATATGCCAACCGGCAGCCGGTCGTCCCGTTTCGGCGATGCACCAGAAGTCTGTATAAAGGATAACGATGCCGACGCAGTCTGATCCGTTGCAGCCAGCTCCCAGTCCTGTCTCTTCTTCATTGCCGCTGCAACCGCATCCTTTAACGAAACCTTCGGATTGGTTTCCTCTGCATATGCGCCATTCTCTGTTCTCCACCCTTTCGGAAAACTTCCTTCCCTTTTCGTATGTGCATCCGCCGCACCATCTAACACAAGCGTATCCTTCAATGGCATCTTCTTCGCCGCACAAAATGGACATCTCACAAACTTGTCCTGATCGTAATAATGTCCATTTTTACACTTTTGTAAATTCATGTCGTCATTCCCCCGTTGTCATCCAATCTCAAATATCTGCTCTGTATCTGCAAGCTGTATCTGCGTTCCTAATGCAGTCTCCCGGACTGTATTATATTCCGTTACCGGCGTACCATTGATGCAGATTCCTTTCAATGAGCGATTGCAGACAAAATAACTGTCCGTCTCTTTATTATACTGCACCCAGCAGTGTTCCAGATCAATATTCTCCTCGTCAAATACAAGATCTGCCTGATCGTATCCCCGTCCGAACACCAGCTTCTCATTTGGATATATATAAAAATCCATGCCCTCGTATTTGCCGCCAATACAATGCACAACGCCGATCTTCTGCTGCCTTGCAACCCCTGACATCTCAATCTTGCTGCGCTCTTTTCCGACCAGTCCCATTTCCCGAAACTGCAGATAATAATTCCGGCTCACCGGAACCTTTTCTTTGGCAGCCAGGATATATTCTCTCTTGATCTGACGTATCCATTTTCGGTTCACCAAAAAAGATTTGTGGCACCGCAGCCAATCTTCCTCCGCAAGACGGCTCTGTACATCATCTAATTTGTCGTAGAAACAGAACACCTTGCCTGTCTCCATATGCGCCTCTACAATACGGACATCACTGGCAAAATATAATACACGATTCAACTCGATCTTCTCTATGCCTTGTCCGTTTCGCACCTCCATATATCTATAATTCCCATTTTTCTTATAGAAGTTGTAATCCAATTCCATCTTCTCCAATCCGAACAACACTGCCCGGTGTCAGCTCCATCGGCTGATCCTTCTCCAGTCTTGTTCCATTTTCCAAAAATGTTCCATTGATCGAATAATCTGTCACCCGATAGCATTGCTTGTCTGCATCATAGGCAATGCTGCAATGCTCCTTGCTAATCCATGGTGCTTCTAACACCAGATTACATTGGTTCATATCTCTACCGATCTTAAGGATCTCATCTTTTTGTAAAACCAGAAGCTGATCTTCATATTTACCATTCTGTATACGGATTGCTCCATATAGATTCTTTCCTTCCATGTGCTTCTCCTTCGTGCTCTTTTACTCAATGATGATTTTACCTTAGTCATTTTTAGAAAAAAATGGAATTGTTAAAAATAACCACTTTTTTGTCGTTTTTAACCACTCTACAAAAATGAATCAATCTCATTTTTCGTGTTAGCCAATCTCAAAGATCTGGTCTGTGTCTGCCAGACGGATCCGGTCTCCCTTTCCCACCTCGATGACAGCATCCTTATCCTCTACCTTCTTGTCATTAATATAAATGCCGTTCGCAGATTCATTGCTGATGTAGTAGCCCTTCCGGATCTGATTGTATTGTACCCAGCAATGTACTCTGCTGATCTGCGGTTCGTCAAATACAAGGTCTGCCTGATTATACCCCCTGCCGAGTATCAGCTTCTCATTTGGGTATATGTGATATTGTGTACCTGCATATTTTCCTTCAACAAAACGGATCACTCCAACCTCCTGCGGGCCTGTTTCTCCTCCTGCCTGAAGCTTCTCCTTGTCCTTTCCGACCAGTCCCATTTCCCGCAATTGAATATAATAATTCCTGCTGACCGGTATCTCCTCTTTCCCGATCGTCAGCGACTCTCTTGTGATCTGGCGTATCCATCTTCGATTCACCAGAAAAGGTTTGTGACACCGCAGCCAATCCTCTGTTCCAAGCTGTTCCTGTACTGCATCTAACTTCTCATAGAATCGGAACACTTCGCCTCTTATCATATGCGCTTCCACCACGCGCACATTACTGGCAAAATACAATACATTCCGAAGCCCGATCTTCTCGACTCCTAAACGTGTCTTAACCTCCATGTATTCACATTTCGTATTCTTCTTGTCCACCTTGTCTGCCCTCACTGTTTTGTGTATTAATCCTCGATCACGATAACCTCTGTCGTCTTCTCTGTTGTCTTTGCCGCCTTGGTACTCTTACTTTTCTGTGTTGTCTTCTTGTCTGTCTTCTTGCCGGTTCCACTTGCCTTTGTGGTATTGGTCTTATTCTTCGCTGCCTGTGTGGATCGTGTTATCGTTTGTTTTATGTCCACCGCTGCATCTTCTGTTGCCTGTTCCGTGACTTCCGGCTGTCCGAACACCCCTTGTTCCTTATCCTCCGGCTGCTTGGAGGCTTCGTTGTCCGCGGATTCCTTTTCACCCTCTGCCACCCATAAGGTCATGACCTTCGAATCCGGTCAGGTCTGTCCATACATACGGCTCTGTCTTATCACTACATCCTTCTCTACGGCATTGGTCGCACATGTTTCCCGCTGCACCTGCAAGCCCTCTGCCTCTAACTCCTGCTTTGCCTGTTCATAGCGTTCTCCCGTTACGTCGGGCACCAGCTCTGTCACTGCAAATGATCCCGGCACAAACAAATATCGCCAGACACGCTGCCAACTCCACACTGCATACGATCCTCCAGATATATCTTCCCCGTTTCTTGTGTTCCTTGATATAGAGCATTCTCGTAGCAATATCCTCACGCCGATAATTATCCGAGTATTCTGTTATAACATACACAGTTCCATTCTGTTCAAAATAATCATATATCCGGATAATACCGGTCTCCTCCCGGAATCTTGCCAGCTCCTTCGCATCGGATATGTACTGATTCCTGCCTTCCCGGTATATGCTCTCTGATTCCGAATCTACAAGCTCCACCTGCTTGCTGCCGTTTTCCCGATTCAATATTGACTGTGAATAATATTTCTTCACCGCTATCCTCTTGTCAAGCACCTGATCCCAGCCGATATAGAGAAGCTCCTCCGTTCCACAGCGCAGCACCCTGCCCACAACATATCGTGCCTGCAATACCGTTTCCGGTTGTAGTGCAAATGTATATTCCGGCCGGGCATTCTTACGATACCGGCAATACGGACATTCTTTTTTCTTCTCATCATATTCCCGCATACATCCCATGCAGTGCAGCCTTGCCGTAGTTGATCCTCCTACCTGTATTCCTCAAGCTGTTGCTCTAACACCGATAATTTCTTACGAAGCTTTCCACAATCCTCGCCATCTACTCTGCAGTTCACACTTAAATTCTGCTCCGAATCCACCGGTGCCACCAACATCTGCTGTCCCTCGCCAGACAACAGATAAGCAAAATACAACTCTGCCATTTTCCTTTGCCTATGCGTACATGATTCCTTCACGTTCATTGTCCGGTACATTGCTTTATCCCCGGTCGGATACACCTCTATGATCCCTTCTACTTTTCCCTATGCCGCCTGTTGATCATAGGCCGTCAGGATTGCTCCATAATCGAAAGCTGCCCCAACCAGATAGGGTAACTGCCCATCAAGAAATGCTGCAAGCTATGCCTTAGAAGCATCATAGACGTAAGTATCATCCACCTCATCCGGTATCATCACATTCCGACCTGCCTGCTGTAAAACATATATCACAGCTACATCAAATCCAATCGGAAGCTGTCGGCATTTGGGAAAATACGTCTGGTATCTCGTCAGAAAATAGCAGCTCTCCTTCTGATCGATCCGCTCCCACAATCCGTAAGCTCTGCACTATACGGATACACTTCATCTGCCATATCAGTACTTTCAAAAACATCCGGACCATCACCCGTCCTCAGTGCATTCATCAAATGCTGCTGATATTCTGACTGTTTTTCCACATGAACCGACACCTTCATGTCCGGATACCAGGCAGCCGTCCAATCACTACTCATCTGGTTGTAATCGGCTTCTAACTGCTCTATGTCTGCCTCGTCCTCTGCACATAGCCATACCTGAAGTTCTCCCCTCGGAGCTGCCAACCAGCGACACAGCAAGCCTCCCGCACAGATCATCAACAGCATCCCTACACAGATTCCAATCCGTCTTCGCCTGCCTCTTAACTGCCGGCGCTCCTTCTGTGTCTTCGGAACCGCAACCGTCTGGCACTGCGCCAACGCCTCTGCCATATCCACAGCATGGGCAAAACGCTCCCGTTCCTTCAATGCCATAGCCTTCAATATAATGCTGTCAATATATGCCGGAATCTCTTCATTCCAGTCACTCGGTCTTACAAGAAGATCCTCCTTCAGACGTTCCGGCGCTTCCGGCGGAACACAGCCCGTTATTGCACTATAAAAAGTAGCTCCTAATGCATAGATATCCGTCCATGGTCCCTGCACGGAGTCCTTACGATACTGCTCCGGCGGTGCATATCCCGGCTTAACGATCACTTCCCGTTCATCTTCGTCAGATAGCCGGCTTGCTCCAAAATCAATCAGTTTGATCTTGCCATCACTACACAAGAAAATATTATCCGGGCTTACATCCCGATGAAGAATCCCGGCTGCATGCAGACAGTCAAGTGCTTTTGCAACTGCGAGCACAATCTCCTTGGCATAGATCACCGACATTTTACCCTCATTTACTCTTAGAAAATATTTCATGGAAACACCGTCTAAATACTCCATCACAATATATCCGGTTCCATTCTCCTTAAAGAAATGAAATACATCCACAATATTCGGATTCTTGGAAAATCTGGCAAGATTCCGTGCCTCCTCGAGGAAACGATGCAGACCTGCCAGATATTCCCGTTCCTTATCTACACTCTGGCAGCTCACCTGTTTCTCTCCTGTATCCCGCCGCACAAGTCCGACCGGATAATACTCTTTGATTGCCACTACAATATTTAATTTGGTATCAAATGCCTTATAGGTTATACCAAATCCACCCTTGCCAAGCACCATGCCAACCCAATACCGGTCAGCAATCATGGTTCCGGGTGACAATTGATAAGGCTGTATATCTGCTCTCGATAAATGATATCCACAATGCGGGCATTCCTGCAGATCATCCCCATATTCTTTCATGCATCGATAACATCTCATCTTCCCATTCCTCATTACTTCCGTTTATCTTGATTTCTTTTCGTTGCTGTATTCACTCTTAAATACCTTTTTTTTCTGTTTCTTACAGGCGACGATCCGATAATAACAAGTCTTCTTCTTTGGCGCCTTCTTATCAAGATAGCTACAACCCTTTTTAACCGTTGCAATTCTCTTATAAGGTGCGTTCTTAGACTGTTTTCTGTATATCTCATAACAGCCACAGGATTTGACCTTATTCCATTGCAGATACCTTCCCTTTGCCTTCCTTTTCACACTCTTAAGTTTCGGTGTAGCCGGTAGAATGTAAAAACGTTTTCTAACCGTTCCGGTATAATTGCCCTTAAATGTAAAGACAATCACTCCCTCTCCGATCCCTTTGTTATTCTGATATTCGTAGGTATAGTCTATATTATTAGCCGGTTGCAGATACACGGTCTGACCGTTTCAGGTTGCCTTCAAGCGAAATTTTGTCTTAGGACACACATATCTACCGGTATAATATTCTCTGTATATCTTACCATCCGTTCCCTTTAATATATCCGATAATCCTGACACATCATACGGAAGAATGCGAAATGTTACTTTACGCTCCCCCAGAAAACGTCCCCTTCCTGCCACATAAACAGACGCGGTTCCGGCATGAACGTTATCCATGTAACCATAAATCGTATAATCGCGTCCGAATACTAAAGTTTCTCCCTGATAGGACAGCACCGGATCCGGCCGGATCTCCTGCCCGCAATATACCTGATCCGCAATCGGATCGATCGTAATGTCTTTACTAGAAATATAATCCTTGACATCCCCTTCTATACTATAAGTACCGGCATCATCCATTGTTTGAATATTTTCTGCATGTACGTTTCCTTGGGACAGAATAAGTAATATTCCGATTAATAAAATCGAGATAATTAAAATATGTAATCTTCTTATCGTTATATTCAAATATTTCATGTTATGTTCTTCCTCACCATGTGTGTATTACACTTGTTTTTCCTCTCCTCTACTATAACATTAAATACTAAAATATAAAAGAAAAAGTCGCATAGTAAATGCGACTTTTCCCTGTCTTTAATTTCTCCTCAATGCCTCAATCGGACTCAGCTTCGCCGCCTTTCTTGCCGGATACACACCAAACAGGATTCCGACACCGGAAGAAAACGCCGATGCAAGCAATACTGTACCAACACTTAATGCCGGTGCAAAATGCATATTCGGCACAATCGCACCGATAATACCGGCGATGATCCATGCACCCAGTACACCAAACAGGATTCCGATCAGACCACCGATCAACGTAATAAATGCAGACTCCGCAAGGAACTGAACGGTAATCGAACCTGTCTTCGCTCCGAGTGCTTTTCGGATTCCGATCTCACGCGTCCGTTCCGTAACCGATACAAGCATAATGTTCATTACACCGATACCACCAACCAGCAAAGATACGGATGCCACAAATGCCACGAATACCGTGATCAGCTGGATCACCTGATTAACCGTTGCCATGATATCATCAAAGCTCTGATAGTTATAGATCTCCTTACCCTTTGCGTGATGCTTCGTTTCCAGATAATCGATAACTTCTTTACATACTGCAGCTGCATCTGCATCATCATTCTTCAGCACATAGAAATCGCTGATCTCATTTGAAATATCAATGCCAACTGCCGCCGTAACCGCCATTGGAGGAAGAGTGATCTGAACCGTAGGATTTCCATACATTGCAGTAACTGCATTCTTATCCTCTGACTCCGTGACACCGACAATTGTAACTGTCATTTCCGACCCCTCCCACAGCGTCAGATTAAGATCCAGTCCGACCACATTCGTAGATCCAAACAGTTTCATTGCATCGTCTTCACTGATCACACAAACCGGTTTGCCACTTTCCGCTTCACTATCTGTGTACGCAGCGCCCTTCACGAATGTACTCTCATCAAATGTAAATGCCGATGCATCCGTTGCTATCACCGAAGCAGAAAAATCATCTTTTCTCGTCCGTGTTGTTCCCTCCAGCACCATCTGTGTGGTAACTGCTTTGATGCCATCCATCTTCGCAATGGCATCCATATCTTCTTCCGTAATATAGTATTTGTCCTGATAGTCCGTAATATAGAATGCAATCTGTCCCTTGCCGATACTTCCCAGCTGTTCCGATATCATGCCCGTGGCACCATTACCAATTGAAATGATAAGGATAACCGAAGAGATACCAATAATGATACCTAACATGGTAAGGAATGTACGCACTTTATTGGCCCAGATATTCTTAAGAGCCATCTTCACATATTCACCAAGTTGTCCCATAAATGGCCTCCTATTCTGTTACTGTTACTATACCCGGTGCTACCGCTGATGCCGCCGTCTCCGGTACATACTCATCCCCCGGCTTCATATCCTTTGTCACATTACGGATGACTTTATCACCCTCTGCCATTCCTTCTGTCACCTCATAATATTCATCGGAATAGATTCCTACTTTCACATCTTTTCTCTGAATCTTATTGTTTTTGTCCACAACATACACATAATCGCCATCAATGTCCGTACAAAGTGCTTCATATGGAATCACAAGTGCTTTATCCGCCTTTCCTATGAAAATATATGCCTTTGCAGACACACCAATATAAATGTTACCATCCGGATTCTTGATACGGATACGCCCTTTGATATTGCCACCTGTTGTTTTTGCAGTTGCGGATGTTGCATCCATACTTGCTACACGGCTTACAAATTCAACAGTTCCTTCATATTCATTATTGCCGATCACAACTCTTGCCGTCTGTCCATTTGAGATATATCCAAGATCGTCCTTTGATATTGTAAATTCCACACCAATCTCATCACTCTTGATGATCGTCATAACCGTCTGTGTCTCATTTACATATGCACCTTGTACCACGTCTACAGATTCCACAATACCATCTGCATTTGCCGTGAGTCCTGCCTCTGCCTGGCTTAACGACTTCTCTGCCTCTCTGACATTCAAATTGGAGAGCTCATTGGATGCTGCTAATTGTGCCTTTGTACTCTCGGAGACTTTCACATCTTTGTTGGCTGCCACAATTGACTGTTGTTCCGCCAACTGTGATTGTTTCTCAGAAAGAGCCTCATTCTTCTTATTGAGTTTCTTATTAAGATCACGGATTGTCTGTTTTAATTCCTTAGTGTCCTGAAGATTCGGTTCTCTCGTTGTCCCCTGTTCATTCGGCGTTGCCGCCTTCTCTGTCTCCTTGGCATTCTGAGCCTCGGCCTCTTCCATCTTATCCTGATAAGACGTAATACTGTCACTTAATTTCTCGGCATCCTTCTTTAACGAAGCAACCTCTTTCTCTAACTTCTTCACTTTTTTCTGTGCACTTCCGGCCTTTCCTGCCGCTTCATCCGCTGCCTCATAGTTGGAATCGCCTGCCGCTTTCTCACTTTGTGCCTGAATCTTAACCTTGGTCAAATTGTCTCCCAGATCAGATGAATCATATGTAAGGAGCACATCTCCCTTTTGCACCGTCTGACCAACCTCTACACATACATCTTCTACCTTCGCGGTTACC
>ULTU01054113.1_pt1 | contig 12136 bp, 9 predicted proteins | sample 1957861 | NCBI WGS metagenome assembly ULTU01 (sample SAMEA4835742, study PRJEB28245) | human gut metagenome | biome: gut microbiome; material: fecal sample | place: Denmark | collected 2008
CTTTGGGGAATCGATTTCTTCTGGATTGCCGCTATCGGGCTGGTTGTGTTGACCGCACTATACACCATCTTCGGTGGCATGAAGTCCGTACTCTACACATCAGTGCTTCAAACCCCTATTCTACTGTTGGGTTCACTGATTATCTTGGTCCTTGGTTTTAAAGAACTGGGAGGCTGGGACGAAATGATGAGAATCTGCGGTGCAGTTACAGTAAACGATTACGGGAATACGATGACCGAACTGATTCGCAGCAACAATGACCCGAACTTCCCCTGGCTGGGTGCACTGATAGGTTCTGCAATCATCGGCTTCTGGTATTGGTGTACAGACCAGTTCATCGTGCAGCGTGTGCTTTCCGGAAAGAATGAGAGAGAAGCACGCCGCGGTACTATCTTCGGCGCTTACCTGAAGCTGTTACCAGTATTCTTGTTCCTGATTCCGGGTATGATTGCTTTCGCCCTGCATCAGAAGTACATCGGTGCAGGTGGCGAAGGGTTCCTCCCCATGCTGGCCAACGGAAATGCCAATGCAGACGCCGCTTTCCCGACCTTGGTGGCCAAGCTGCTTCCTGCCGGAGTAAAAGGCTTGGTCGTTTGCGGTATTCTCGCTGCCTTGATGAGTTCACTCGCTTCTTTGTTCAACTCGTCAGCCATGCTTTTCACCATCGACTTCTACAAGCGCTTCAAGCCGAGTACTTCCGAGAAGAAGCTGGTGGGCATCGGTCAGATGGCAACCGTCGTTATCGTAATACTTGGCATTCTATGGATTCCAATCATGCGTAGCGTAGGTGATGTGCTCTATACTTATCTGCAAGACGTACAATCCGTGTTGGCACCGGGCATTGCCGCAGCCTTCCTCTTAGGTATCTGTTGGAAGCGCACATCTGCACAAGGCGGCATGTGGGGACTGATTGCCGGAATGATTATCGGCTTGACCCGTCTTGGAGCGAAGATATACTACAGTAATGTCGAAAGTGTGACAGGCGGCATATTCAAATATCTGTTCTATGACATGAACTGGCTGTTCTTCTGCGGATGGATGTTCCTGTTCTGCATAGTGACAGTCATTGTAGTCAGCATGTTGACTGCCGCCCCAAGTGCAGAGAAAATTCAAGGCCTGGTATTCGGGACATCAACTCCTGAACAGAAAGCGACTACACGTGCCAGCTGGAATAAATGGGACATAATTCACACCCTTATTATCCTGGGCATTACTGCTGCCTTCTATTGGTATTTCTGGTAAATCGCGGTATGCCGCTAAGATTTACAATCCATGCGGCATCCCCCTTAAACTATAAAAATTAAGATATGAATAATTACTACAGTTCAAATCCGAAACTCTATGTAGGCATCGACTGTATCATCTTCGGTTTCAACGAGGGTGAATTAAACCTGCTGCTACTGAAAAGGAACTTCGAGCCGGCAATGGGCGAATGGTCGTTGATGGGTGGATTCGTGCAGGAAAGCGAAAGCGTGGATGACGCAGCCAAACGGGTTCTTAATGAACTGACCGGACTGAAAGATGTATATATGGAACAAGTCGGCGCTTTTGGAGCCATAGACCGCGATCCGGGAGAACGCGTAGTCTCCATCGCTTACTATGCACTCATCAACATCAACGAATACGACAAGGAGTTGGTACAGCAGCACAATGCTTTTTGGGTAAATATCAATGAACTGCCGGCGCTAATCTTCGACCATCCGCAAATGGTGGAACAGGCCCGGAAATTGATGCAACAAAAAGCATCCACCGAACCAATCGGCTTTAACCTGCTACCCAAGCTGTTTACGCTGTCACAACTGCAAAGTTTGTATGAAGCCATATATGGTGAACCCATTGACAAACGGAACTTCCGCAAGCGCATAGCAGAAATGGATTATATCGAGAAAACGGACAAGATTGATAAAACAGCCTCCAAACGGGGAGCTGCCTTATATCAGTTTAACGAGAAGGCATACCGCAAAGCTCCGAAATTCAAGCTTTGAAAAGCCTAATAATCAAAACAATTGTAATTAGTAATCAAAAACAATATGCTGGAAGCACTGAAAGACAAAGTATTCCATGCCAACCTTGAACTGGTGAAGCACGGATTGGTCATCTTCACTTGGGGCAACGTATCGGGCATCGACCGCAAGTCGGGTCTGGTAGTCATCAAACCCAGCGGAGTGAGTTATGATGAAATGAAAGCAGAAGACATGGTGGTGGTAGACCTTGAAGGAAAAGTGGTTGAGGGGAAATTAAACCCCTCCTCGGACACTCCTACCCATGTCGTCCTCTACAAAGCATTCCCCGAAATCGGCGGAGTGGTACATACACATTCCACCTACGCCACAGCATGGGCACAAGCTGGATGCGACCTGCCCAATATCGGGACTACGCATGCCGATTATTTCCACGATGCCATTCCCTGCACGGCAGACATGACAGCCGAGGAAGTGGGTGGTGCCTATGAATTGGAAACGGGCAATGTCATCGTCAAACGGTTTGAAGGATTGAATCCGGTACATACTCCCGGAGTGCTGGTAAAGAACCACGGTCCCTTTTCCTGGGGAAAAGATGCAGATGATGCCGTACATAACGCCGTAGTCATGGAACAAGTGGCAAAGATGGCAAGCATAGCCTACACCATCAATCCCAACCTGACCATGAATCCGTTGCTGATAGAAAAGCACTTCAACCGCAAGCATGGGCCGAATGCATACTATGGGCAAAAGAAATAACAAGTATTCAATAGAACAACAATCATTAAAAACAATAAGTAAGATGAACGCATTTGATCAATATGAAGTATGGTTCGTAACTGGAGCACAGCTCTTGTACGGAGGTGACGCAGTCGTAGCAGTAGATGCACACAGCAATGAAATGGTAAAAGGACTGAATGAGTCCGGCAAGTTGCCTGTAAAGGTGGTATACAAAGGAACTGTCAACTCATCCAAAGAAGTTACGGCAGCTTTCAAAGCAGCAAACAATGACGAGAAATGCATCGGAGTCATCACTTGGATGCACACTTTCTCTCCTGCCAAGATGTGGATTCACGGGCTTCAAGAGCTGAAGAAACCCTTGTTGCACTTCCACACCCAATTCAACAAGGAAATTCCTTGGGAAACAATGGATATGGACTTCATGAACCTGAACCAATCGGCTCATGGTGACCGTGAATTCGGCCACATCGTTACCCGTATGCGCAAGAACCGCAAAGTGGTAGTAGGGCACTGGCAAGACGAAAAAGCGCAAAAACAAATAGCCGAATGGATGCGCGTGGCTGCCGCGTGGGCCGATGCACAAGACATGCTCATCATCCGCTTTGGCGACCAGATGAACAATGTAGCAGTGACAGACGGTGACAAGGTCAGCGCAGAACAAGTGCTGGGCTATCATGTGGACTACTACCCCATCAACGACGTGATGACATACTACAATGCGGTTGCAGACGAAGATGTGAAAGCTCTTGTAGCCGAATACTTCAAGCTCTACGACCACGATGCCGCCCTCGAACAGGAAGGTACGGAAGCCTATACCAAAGTATGGAACTCCGCTAAAGCAGAGATCGCCATCCGCCGTGTACTGAAGGACACCGGTGCCAAAGGATTTACTACCAACTTCAATGATTTGGGCGACTTCGACCAAATCCCCGGACTGGCTTCCCAACGCCTGATGGCAGAAGGTTACGGTTTCGGTGCCGAAGGTGACTGGAAAACAGCCGCACTCTACCGCACCACTTGGTTCATGAGTCAAGGAATGCCCAATGGATGCTCTTTCCTCGAAGACTATACCTTGAATTTCGACGGAGAAAAGAGTGCCATCCTGCAAGCCCACATGCTGGAAGTTTGTCCGCTGATTGCCGAGCAAAAGCCGAAGCTCGAAGTGCACCGCCTAAGCATCGGCATCGACAGCGAAACAGCCCGCCTGGTATTCACCAGCAAGCAAGGTAAAGGTGTAGCTGCCACCATTGTCGATCTTGGCAACCGTTTCCGCCTCATCGTGAACAAGGTAGAATGCATCAAGAGTAAACCGCTGCCGAAGCTTCCCGTTGCCAGTGCACTGTGGATTCCGATGCCCAACCTCGAAATTGGCGCTGCAGCATGGATCTTGGCCGGTGGAACCCACCATACCAGTTTCTCTTACGACCTGACGGCAGAGTATTGGGAAGATTTTGCCGAAATGGCAGGCATCGAAATGGTAGTCATCGATGAAAACACCACCATCAGCGAGTTCAAGAAAGAACTGCGCATGAATGAAGTATACTACTTGCTGAACAAGGCACTTTGCTGATAACCATCACGAATTACTAATTACCAATTACCTTCGTGGCATGCGTAATTAGTAATTCGTAGTTTATAAATGATACTATAAACCCGTAATTTGTAATTAATACCATGAAATCAGATGCAAAATCAACCATAGAAACCGGTAAAGCCATTCTGGGTATAGAACTTGGTTCCACACGAATAAAAGCAGTTCTGATTGACCAAGAGAACAAGCCGATTGCCCAAGGCAGTCATACTTGGGAAAATCAACTGGTCGATGGACTTTGGACATATAGCGTTGAAGCTATATGGTACGGACTTCAGGATTGCTACGCCGATCTTCGTTCGAATGTAAAGAATCTCTATGGTATAGAGATAGAAACATTAGCTGCAATCGGTGTCAGTGCCATGATGCACGGTTATATGGCATTCGATGAGAAAGAAGAAATTCTTGTGCCGTTCCGTACATGGAGAAACACGAATACAAGTCAGGCAGCAGCAGCCCTATCAGAGCTATTTGTCTACAATATACCGCTGAGATGGAGTATATCCCACTTGTATCAGGCCATTCTGGATAATGAAGAGCATGTCAAGGAGATTGATTATCTGACCACTCTTGCCGGCTTTGTCCATTGGCAGATAACAGGCCAGAAGGTATTGGGCATAGGCGATGCCTCAGGCATGCTCCCCATAGACCCGGACACCAAGAACTATTCGGCCGAGATGATAGCCAAATTCGACAACCTGATTGCTCCGAAAGGATACAACTGGAGATTGCACGATATTTTGCCAAAGGTATTGCCTGCAGGCGAGAACGCCGGTTACCTTACACCGGAAGGGGCCCAAAAGCTTGATGTTTCAGGCCATTTAAAAGCCGGAATACCTGTCTGTCCGCCGGAAGGAGATGCCGGTACCGGCATGGTTGCGACCAATGCTGTCAGACAGCGCACCGGAAACGTCTCGGCAGGTACATCCTCATTCTCCATGATTGTATTGGAGAAAGAGTTGTCAAAGCCCTACGAAATGATTGATATGGTAACGACTCCGGACGGAAGTCTCGTAGCCATGGTACATTGCAACAACTGTACCTCCGACCTCAATGCATGGGTCAACTTGTTCAAAGAATACCAAGAACTTATGGGCATACCCGTAGATATGGATGAAATATACGGAAAGCTCTATAACCATGCACTTACGGGCGAGGCAGATTGCGGAGGCCTTGTTTCATACAACTACTTCTCGGGCGAACCGATTACGGGATTTGCAGAAGGAAGGCCGTTGTTTGTACGTTCGACAAACGACCGGTTCAATCTTGCCAACTTCATGCGTGCCCACTTGTACGCTGCAGTCGGAGTACTCAAGCTCGGTAATGACATCCTTTTCAAAGAAGAAAAAATCAAAGTTGACAGAATCACGGGACACGGGGGACTGTTCAAGACAAAAGGTGTAGGCCAAAGAATACTTGCAGCAGCCATCAATTCACCTATCTCCGTCATGGAAACAGCCGGTGAAGGCGGCGCTTGGGGCATTGCCCTACTCGGCTCTTACCTCGTGAACAATGAAAAGAAACAGTCTCTTGCCGAATTTCTGGATGAGCATGTGTTTGCCGGTGATGCCGGTATCGAGGTATCGCCAACGGCTGAGGATGTATCCGGCTTCAACGCCTACATCGAAAACTACAAGACCGGTCTGCCCATTGAGGAGGCGGCTGTAAAATTCAAGAAGTAAGAAGCTGTTCGGAAAACTGCATGCAAGGGCGAAGAGCAGAAAAGCAATGGCATTTATAGTGCTATGCCCAAAGCTCTATCTGCCCAAGTGCTGCAGTTCTTTCCATCCATATTCTTTGTTTGTCAGTTGTTCATAGGAGTGAGCCGCTTTGTTCACTATAACGAGCCGCTTTGTTCATAACAGTAAACAAAGCTGTTCATTGCAGTGAGCCGCTGACAAACATTAACCTCTGGCAGCACAAACATGTGGGGTGAACACTTCCTATATGTGCAGTTTACACTTCACATACACTTACTTTTTCCAAACGATCCCTTTATTATCCACTTTTTTAAACGTTATCCAACATGAAAAACAAACTTTTCATCAGTGGTATCTTCCTGGCAGCCACGCTTTCTACAGCGGCACAGAAGAGCGCAACCATTACTTTACAATCAGACCAAAGCGAACGAATCATTCCCAAAGAAATCTACGGACAGTTTGCCGAACATCTGGGCACTTGTATCTACGGCGGGCTTTGGGTCGGCGAAAACTCCGACATTCCCAATATCAACGGTTACCGTACCGATGTATTCAATGCCTTGAAAGAACTGCAAGTACCCGTCCTCCGTTGGCCGGGCGGCTGTTTTGCCGACGAGTATCACTGGATGGACGGCATCGGCCCAAAAGAAAACCGCCCAAAAATGGTGAACAACAACTGGGGAGGCACCATTGAAGACAACAGTTTCGGAACCCATGAGTTCCTCAACCTCTGCGAAATGCTGGGCTGCGAGCCTTACATCAGCGGGAACGTAGGTAGCGGCACCGTAGAAGAACTTGCCAAATGGGTGGAATACATGACTTCCGAAGGAGACTCTCCGATGGCACGCCTGCGCCGTCAGAATGGCCGTGACCATGCTTGGAAAGTAAAATACCTCGGTGTAGGTAACGAAAGCTGGGGATGCGGCGGAAGCATGCGCCCCGAATACTATGCCGACCTTTATCGCCGTTACTCCACATACTGCCGCAACTACGACGGCAACGGCCTCTTCAAGATAGCCAGTGGCGCCAGCGATTACGACTATAATTGGACCAAAGTACTGATGGACCGCGTAGGTGGTCGTATGCACGGCCTTTCCCTCCACTACTATACCGTCAGCGGATGGAGTGGCAGTAAAGGTGCCGCCACCAAATTCAGCAAAGACGACTATTACTGGACACTTGGCAAATGCCGTGAGATAGAAGATGTCATCAAGAAACATTGTGCCATCATGGATGAATACGACCCAAAGAAGAACGTAGCTCTTATGCTCGACGAATGGGGAACTTGGTGGGACACCGAACCGGGTACCAATCCCGGACATTTGTTCCAACAGAACACACTGCGCGATGCTTTCGTCGCCTCCCTCAGTTTCGACATATTCCATAAGTATACCGACCGCCTGAAAATGGCAAACATCGCCCAAGTCGTCAACGTGTTGCAGTCCATGATTCTGACCAGCGGAAAAAACATGGTGCTCACTCCTACTTATTATGTATTCAAGATGTACAATGTACACCAGGATGCCACCTACATTCCTCTCGAATTGAACTGTGACGTCATGGCTGTGCGTGATAACCGCAAAGTGCCTCTAATCAGCGCCACCGCCTCTAAAGGGAAAAACGGTAAGATACATATCTCAATGTCCAATATCGATGCAGACAATGCACAGGAAGTAACCATCAACCTGCCCGGCATAGAAGCCAAGAAAGCGGTCGGTGAAATCCTGACATCTGCCAACCTGACGGACTACAACTCTTTTGAAAATCCTAATAATGTAAAACCGGCTCCCTTCAAAGAAGTAAAAATCAATAAAGGTACACTTAAGATCAAACTACCTGCCAAGTCAATCGTTACTATTGAGTTACAGTAAAACGCTGCTGTGCCACACAAAATCAGCTAAATACGTTTAGTTCCATTTTAGCAGCAGAAAGGCAGCTATACTGAGAAAAAAGGCACTCTCCGAGTGTTGTGATTTACGCATAAAGAGTTATCTTTGCCCTTGAAAAACCTACAAGAACAAAAATAACCCATTGATAATATTCAAAATTAATTATATTCAATATGAACGACAACAAACTTATGAACCGTGCAGCGGACAATATCCGTATCCTTGCTGCATCCATGGTTGAGAAAGCGAATTCCGGACATCCCGGTGGCGCTATGGGTGGTGCCGACTTTGTAAACGTACTCTTCTCTGAGTTTTTAGTATATGATCCTGAGAACCCGGCATGGGAAGGCCGCGACCGTTTCTTCCTCGACCCGGGACACATGTCACCGATGCTTTATTCTACATTGGCTCTGACCGGCAAGTTCACACTGGACGAACTGAAAGAGTTCCGCCAATGGGGAAGCCCCACTCCGGGACATCCCGAACGTGACATCATGCGCGGTATTGAAAACACTTCCGGTCCATTGGGGCAAGGCCATACCTTTGCTGTCGGTGCAGCCATCGCAGCCAAGTTCATGAAAGCCCGTTTCGAAGAAGTCATGCCGCAGACTATCTATGCCTACATCTCGGACGGTGGCATCCAGGAAGAAATTTCCCAAGGCGCAGGCCGTATCGCCGGAGCACTGGGACTGGACAACCTCATCATGTTCTACGATGCCAACGACATCCAGCTTTCCACCGAAACAAAGGATGTAACGATTGAAGACACCGCCAAGAAATACGAAGCCTGGGGCTGGAAAGTCATTAAAATCAACGGTAACGATCCTGATGCCATCCGCGGTGCATTGAACGAAGCCAAAGCAGAAGACGAACGTCCGACACTGATTATCGGCCATACTGTAATGGGCAAGGGTGCCCGCAAGGCAGACGGCAGCAGTTATGAAGCCAATTGTGCCACTCACGGTGCTCCTCTGGGCGGTGACGCTTATGTAAACACCATCAAGAATCTGGGCGGTGACCCGACCAATCCGTTCGTCATCTTCCCCGAAGTGGCTGAGCTATATGCCAAACGTGCAGCCGAACTGAAAGGAATCATGGCCGAAAAATATGCTGCCAAAGCCGCATGGGCAAAGGCCAATCCGGAAAAGGCAGCCAAACTGGAAATGTTCTTCTCCGGCAAGGCTCCCGAAGTGAATTGGGCCGCCATCGAACAGAAAGCAGGCGTTGCCACCCGTGCAGCATCCGCTACCGTGCTCGGTGCCCTCGCCACCCAGGTAGAAAATATGATTGTTGCTTCTGCCGACCTTTCCAATTCCGACAAGACGGACGGCTTCCTGAAGAAGACACACGCTTTCAAGAAAGGTGACTTCAGCGGCGCATTCTTCCAAGCAGGCGTTGCCGAGCTGACCATGGCTTGCTGCTGCATCGGTATGGCACTGCACGGCGGTGTAATCCCCGCTTGCGGAACATTCTTCGTATTCTCCGACTACATGAAACCTGCCATACGTATGGCCGCCCTGATGGAAGTTCCCGTGAAGTTCATCTGGACACACGATGCCTTCCGTGTAGGTGAAGACGGTCCTACCCACGAACCGGTAGAACAGGAAGCTCAAATCCGCCTGATGGAAAAGCTGAAGAACCACAAGGGGCACAATTCCATGTTGGTGCTCCGTCCGGCAGATGCAGAAGAAACCACTGTCGCTTGGAAACTGGCTATGGAAAATACCACTACTCCGACCGGTTTGATTTTCTCCCGCCAGAACATCGCTAACCTGCCTGCAGGAAACGATTACACACAAGCTGCCAAAGGCGCCTATATCGTAGCCGGCTCCGATGAAAACCCGGATGTAATTCTCGTCGCTTCAGGTTCGGAAGTTGCCACGCTGGTAGCCGGTACTGAATTGCTGCGCAAGGATGGCATCAAAGTACGTATTGTGTCTGTTCCGTCCGAAGGTTTGTTCCGCAGCCAGGCTCCTGGATATCAAGAAAGCATTATCCCATGCTGTGCCAAGGTATTCGGTCTGACAGCCGGTCTGCCCGTCACACTGCAAGGTCTGGTAGGTCCCCGCGGTAAAGTATGGGGGCTGGAATCATTCGGCTTCTCGGCACCTTATAAAGTGCTGGACGAAAAGCTCGGTTTCACCGCTGAAAACGTTTACAAGCAAGTAAAAGCAATGTTATAATCATTATTCGATGTGCTGATGCACTGATTGCCTGCGTCCTATAAGCCGCAGGCAACAGTACATCGGCACATTGGCATATTAACTGACCATCATGAAAACAATAGGAATTTGTTCAGACCATGCAGGGTTCGAACTGAAAGAGTACGTCCGTGGCTGGTTGGAAGCCAAAGGATGGGCTTACAAAGATTTCGGAACCTACTCTACTGAAAGCTGCGATTATCCCGACTTTGCACATCCGCTGGCACTGGCTGTTGAAGCCGGAGAGTGTTATCCGGGGATTGCCATTTGCGGAAGCGGTGAAGGTATCAGCATAACGTTGAACAAACATCAGGGTATTCGCGCAGCACTCTGTTGGACGGCAGAAATAGCCCGTCTGGCACGCCAGCACAACGATGCCAACGTGCTCGTCATGCCGGGACGTTTCATCAGTACCGAAGAAGCCGACATGATTATGAAGGTATTCTTCAGTACATCATTCGAAGGCGGACGCCATCAACGGAGAGTGGACAAGATACCGGTACACCCTGCCTGACGGCAAGCGGAGCATCCCTACTATCAGAGAAATCCCGTTTTGGACTTTACAGTACAGAATCGAGGACGTGTCAAAACTAAAACTCACTATCATTTTGCTCTGTCACTCAGAACGAAACGAAGAACCTACTCTCTTTGTAAGTAGGAGAAAAGAAGCTTCACTACGTTCTGCACGACACAATGAGATGCCAGCCGGAGTTTTGACACGTCCTCGATTCTTCATTTATAAAAGTACCTCCACTCCAAAATCAAATAGCCACCGTTCAAATCCGGCACCAATACAGTAGACGGATGCCCCTGCAAATTCGGGAAAATAGGGAAATGACATAAAAGGTGAGAAAGACGTTGTGTCCGGAAATCTCTATTTAAGCAGCAAAGTCGTAAAGCAGTAAAGCCGTATTTTTAATAATCCACGGCCAAAACCATGACATTCTGATAGAATCATGAGAAAAAATTAGCCTTTTATTTGCCCTTTTTCTTATTTTTCACAGTGAAGATGCTCATTGTCTTCAAATAAAAACTATCTTTGTAGTTCGATAACCCGGATATTTTTCAGATATGGAACAATTGAATACCATAAAAGAGCTTATCAACCAGGGAAATGTGGGGCAAGCCATCCGACAGCTTGACGAAATCCTGCAAACAGACTTTCCCGGCAAAGATGAAGCTTACTACTTGCGGGGAAATGCCTACCGAAAACAAGGCAACTGGCAACAAGCACTGAACAACTATCAGTATGCCATTGACCTGAACCCCGAAAGCCCGGCGCAACATGCCCATCAAATGGCTATGGACATCCTGAACTTCTACAACAAGGATATGTACAATCAATAAAATAAAGAACGTAAATTATGGCAAAAATCAAAGGAGCAATCGTAGTAGACACCGAACGTTGCAAAGGCTGCAACCTATGTGTGGTAGCGTGTCCGCTCAATGTAATAGCCCTCACCAAAGAGGTGAATGTGAAAGGGTATAACTATGCCCACCAGATATTGGAAGATACCTGCAACGGCTGCGCCTCGTGCGCCACAGTATGTCCGGACGGATGTATCTCAGTATATAAAATGAAAGTAGAATAAATCTGTAAATCAGTAGAATATGGCAGAAGAAGTTGTATTAATGAAAGGGAACGAAGCCATCGCCCACGCAGCCATCCGTTGCGGCGCAGACGGTTACTTCGGATATCCCATTACTCCGCAATCGGAGGTATTGGAAACTCTTGCCGAACTGAAACCCTGGGAAACGACCGGCATGGTGGTGCTTCAGGCAGAAAGTGAAGTGGCAGCTATCAATATGGTGTACGGCGGTGCCGGAAGTGGTAAAATGGTCATGACCTCCTCCTCCAGCCCCGGTGTCAGCCTGAAGCAGGAAGGCATCTCTTATCTGGCAGGCGCCGAGCTGCCTTGCCTGATTGTAAACGTCATGCGTGGGGGACCCGGTCTGGGGACTATCCAGCCGAGCCAGGCCGACTATTTCCAGACAGTCAAAGGAGGCGGCCACGGTGACTATCGCCTGATAGCCCTTGCACCGGCTTCCGTAC
>ULTU01060084.1_pt1 | contig 12122 bp, 14 predicted proteins | sample 1957861 | NCBI WGS metagenome assembly ULTU01 (sample SAMEA4835742, study PRJEB28245) | human gut metagenome | biome: gut microbiome; material: fecal sample | place: Denmark | collected 2008
TCCATTTGTTAGATAATATAGTTTGCATTTGTCAATGGATAGCGTACAAAAAATGAAATCCGAAATGCTACTCCTCTAATCGCAAGTAGCATTTACTCTTTCATACATCCACTTTATGGGACCTTGCCCCGTCAGTTTAGATGATCTAATTTTCTCTCTAGCTGCACATTTTTATCGGAAGTTAATATAAAAGCCTTCGAAGCACCCCGTCAAAGTCTCATCCGATTTTTTTCACTTCTTTATTACTTTCCGAAATGATGTAATGCGGTCGTTTCTTCGTTTCATTATAGGTCTTCGCGAGGTACTGCCCCATAATGCCGATGCAGAACAGCTGAATCGCGCCAATGAAGACGATCACACACATGGTGGATGCCCAGCCGGCGACCGGATCGCCGAAGCACAGGCGTCGGATGATGATAACGACCAGCATAATCGCCGCCACGAATGCCATCCCTATCCCCGACCAGGATGCGATGCTGAGCGGCACCTCCGAGAAATTGATGATGCCGTCAAATGCATACTTCAGCAGCTTCCAGAAGTTCCACTTCGTCTCCCCGGCCACACGCTCGACATTCTGATACGGCAGCCAGTACGTTTTAAACCCGATCCAGCCGAAGATGCCCTTCGAAAAGCGGTTATACTCACTCATCGCGACGATCGCATCCACCATCTCCCGCTTCATGAGGCGGAAGTCCCGCGCACCATCCACGATGTCGGCATCCGAGATGCGATTGATCAGTTTATAAAACTTCCGGGCAAACCAGGATCGAATCGGTGGTTCTCCCTCTCGATTCACCCGCCGCGTCGCCACGCTGTCATAATCCCCGGTCTCCAGCATCTTCACCATCTCCGGAAGCAGCGCTGGCGGATCCTGCATATCCGCATCCATCACCGCGACATAGTCTCCACTCGCATTACAGAAGCCGGCATACATCGCCGCTTCCTTTCCGAAGTTTCGCGAAAGTGAAAGATACGTCACATGCTCATCCTTCTCCGCGAATCCCTTTAAGATGGTCAATGTCTCATCCCGAGAACCATCATTCACAAAAAGGATCTCATACGCGCACTGCATCGTCTTCAACGCATTCGTCACTTCGTCGTAGAAAAGCGGAAGTGCGGCCTGCTCATTATAGCATGGAACGATTAAAGATATTTTCATCTCTTCACCTTGGATCATATCAATATCTCACAGCAGCTTCTACAGAATCACAGCACCGTTGCGTCTCATTTTGAGCCCCTACATTCGTTTTCTGACCGTTATACTCTAGAATTCTCTTCATCAGGTGGTTCGTATCGGTCTCTACCAGCTTTCTCGCGAAGCAATATTCCACCTTCATGAGTTCATCGAAATCACAATCCCTGAAAATATACGGTTTCCCCCGATTCCAGTCGATGTACCGCTGATTCGCCGTAAACATATCCGGATCTGAATCATCATTTTGCTGACTGATTTTCAGCAGATAAATCCGATCCTTATATTCGCTATTGTATGCCATCGTATGGATGAAAAGTTCATCGCTGCACACCGAATGATGAAAAATCCGGTGAATAACGTCTTTATGCTCGAGCAGATACATCGCAAAGTCATATGGAAGAGAGCACCAGTTCGAACCACCAACAATCTGCATATCCACATGCTTCAGTCGATTGATCCCTATCATTTTCTGAATGCTCAGCGAAACGATATTCAGCGCCTTCAGCGCCGCGTCTCGACCATGCTCGATATGATAGTATTTCACCCGATCTTTTGCTTTTCGGTTCCAGTCCTCACCGCAGAATGTCAAAAACAGCTTTCCCGAATGCTGATCAAAAAATCGATGAATCGCATCCTGGCTCTTTATGCACATGTCATTTCCAGACAGAAAATGATAAAATGCATACTCGTGCTTCTGCGTCGCCTCTTCCAGCAGAATCATCTCCGCTTCTGGCTGAGAGTACCCGCCCCAAGTGACATTTATTCTACGTGTAAAATGAAGCTCCGAATGAATCACCGAAGCCTTCACCTTATCAAAGTCGAAGTCCCTCGCCTTCGCATCCACATGTACATAGATGTCATTACGCTCATCATCGATTGATTTCAGCAGATACCGTAATGACGCATCACTTCTGTGGCATATAATCAGATACGCATACTTTCCCATCGCCTGATCCCTTTTCCTGTGCCATCGCCAATGCCTTCGTCCGGGCACATCATCACTCCGACGGTTCACATTTTATCCCAGACTTCATCCGTCAGCCTGAAGAGATGGAACTGGTCGATTCCATCGACATCTGTGTAGCTCTCCTCCAGAATGTCTCTGATGATCTCGCCCTCACCGTCTGTCAGGATCCACTTCGCCTTCTTCGTCGCGAAGGTATCATGAATTGCCGCCCTCGTCTCCGGGCTCATGCTTCCCTGCCAGTCCTGGATGACGAAATACTTGTAGCACGGCATCAGATCCTTCAGCAGATACACTTCCTTGAATTCGTTATTTCCGTAAACCACGAATCGATCCAGCTCGTCCTCTGGTATCTCATCCACGAGAAGTTCCCAGATTCTGGTCCTCCGAACACTGTAAGCACGCCACATCGGCCCCACTCTCATCGCGAGTGTAACGTTAATCGACAGCACGGCCAACAGCACCAGACCACAGAGTACCTTAACGAAAGACTGTAACGAGATGACTTTGCCTCTCCATCCACACAGCTCGTTCACCAACACCGGAATCTGGATGATGCATACCAGCGGATACTGCGGATAAGCATCTCCGTTCATAAATATGCACTGCTCCAGGATACCGGTCATGAGCCATAAAACTGCTAATCGATATTTTCTTTTTAAAACGCTGATGAATGCCGAGATGAATATACTGAGGGCAATGAAATAGTCCAGAAGGTAACGAAATTTGTCCGTCGTACTCGCCGCCAGAAGCCATGATTTTCTGGCCTCCGCATACTCGAAATTATAGAGCAGCGTACCATATATGCACTCGTACAGCGCACCCTTATACCAGAAATATGCCAGAAACGGCAGAACGAAGAGCAGAAAACCAGCCAGCCCGGCACCAATGTTCTGAAACAGATTCCGGTACTGTTTCTTCGAGAGCAGCTGTATCACCACCAGGAGAAGCCCTGCACAGAGCGGAATAAAATTCGTGACACGGGTCAGAAAGCATATTCCTAAAGTAAGTCCATAGAGAAAAGCCCATTTCGGGCTATGTTTTACGTTATCCCTTTGCTTCCAGAAATTCAGGATCCCATAGAATGACCAGCAGATAAACGGTAAACAGTACTCTTCCACCGTATTACCATCGCCGTAGTTTCTCTTCATCACAAGCAATGTAATCAGCACCACGGCCACACCATATGCCCTGTTCTTATATACGAGCTGACTTATCTGATAAAACGCAAAAATCGTGAAGAAAAGAAACAGCATCTGCAAAACAGCGACGCCGTACTTTTCTCCACCAGCCATCCGGTATCCGATCATATCGATCCAGAAAATAAACGGACCCTTATGATCAAACATGTCAACATATGGAAGCTTCCCCAGATACCACGCCTTCCCCATCGTCAGAAACTGCGCAGAATCCCCTCCGAAATAATAGGGATAAAGCCATGAAGTCGAAAAGGAAAAAGCGTAGACATATCCAGCCGACAAGAGGGCAAACAGTATCAACAGTACAACGCTCTTTTTATTAAATATATTTTTCATCTATAATTCAAACCGCTCCTTATATCGCACTGGGCCATCATACGGTTGAGCTAAGTATTCCGGGCTATTCTGCACGTTTATTCATCATGGGACCTCCTCTCTTTTTAAGTAGAGTAAAATAGTCCCATAGTAGGAAGCGGCAGTGTAGTGAACTGATCCACTACCGTGAATGCCATTGGGAAGGCTGAGACTAAAATACTCTCGTTTTCCCATGATTATGACACTTCCAAAAGTATCAAACTAGCCGCACTGACACTGAGCGCGCTAATTGACTACCGAGAGATCTTTGGATTTCCATCCTTGTCTTCGATAGTTGCCTTCGTATCTATTGCACAGAGTTTCTTCATCTTATCTGACCATGGCATCAGCTCTTCAATGCCCTCGGGCTCATGAACGTAGTCCGTCATGTAAAGGAGTACCGCTTGCAGATACTTGAAGACACTCAGGTTGTTAAGTTTCGCTGTCTGCGCCAGGCGGTAGATGATGGCGCTGGCTTCGGCACCGGCCGTTGTATCGTGGAAGTAGAAGTTTCTATGTCCCACGGCATACGGTCTTGCGCCACAGCTCTCGGTGAAGTTGTTTGAAATCGGAATGCTGCCGTCCAGGAAATAGTTCTCCATGTACGGTTTCTGATTCTGGGCATACGTCACCGCTTTCCCCAGCAGGCTGGTTTTGCTTGCTGAGATCTGATCCAGGGATTCCCAGACCTGATTCCAGATCTCGTGCTCCTTGGATGCTTCTCGTTTGATTTTGCGTTCATCCGCGCTGAGATCGATGTAGCCTCGCTCTATTTCAAACAGCTTCGAGCAGAGATTTACGATCTTTGCTGCAGGTGACTTGGACTTACCACTCTTGCGGTCTTCTGACGGTATTGCGTCATAGAACTTACGCCGGAAATGTGCCAGGCAGTGCTTCAGCAACAACCTCTTCGCGGTACGTTTTGACCAGGGGGGGTACAGCTTGTCTGCCGCTGCCGGCACTCCCATATGCAAGACGGTACCGTTCAAGGCGGAGGGCCGCTAGATATCCGTGGAGCTCTGGCAGTATGCCCGTGGCCTTCTGGCGCTTGGGACTTACACGCTCAAGCAACAGGTGGCCGAGATTACCGGTCTTGGCAAAAACACGGTCAAAGACATAGCCCTGAAGCGCCTGAAGGATCTCTACACCATCGACGGCACGAAACTGATCCGTCCGGAGAAGCCAGCAAGAATACTCGCCATAGACGAATTCAAGCTCCATAACGGTCACCGGTACGCCACCCACATCATAGACCTTGACACGGAGCATATCCTCTGGATCTCCCATGGGAAGAAGAAGCAGCAGGTGGTCTACGACTTCATCGACCATGTGGTCCTCGAGTGGATGGGATCCGTAGAGGCTGTGGTCTGTGATATGAACTCCGATTTCCAGGAAGCCTTCGAGGAGAAGTGTCCTTGGATCCAGCCTGTGTTCGGCTACTTCCACATCGTCAAGAACTTCAACGACAAGGTGGTCAGCGAGGTCCACAAGGATGAGCAACGCCGTCTGTATGAGTAAGGCCTTGCGGACTCTGAAGAAGACCCGTTACATCCTTATGTCAAACCGCAGCACCCTTCAGGCTAAGGCCGCGCAGGCCAAGACAGACGAACCGGTCACACGTTCCGGTTCCATCTTCCCAAAGGAAGCATATGTTCGGAAGGAGGGCTACAAGGCAAAGTATGATTAACTGCTCAGCCAGAACAGGCTGCTATTCACGCTTGATCTTGTAAAGGAGCGGCTGTCCCTTGCCTATACCCGTACCGACGAAGCCCGGATGTCGGATGATATCACCTGGATCATGGATACCTGCACAGCCTCCGGGAACAGTCACCTCCAGTGGTTCGGCAGGCTGCTTGGCAATTACTTTGAGGGCATCATAGCCCATGCAACTTACAGAATCTCCTCCGGCAGGATGGAGAGAATTAACAACAAGATCAAGGTCTTACGGCGGCAGGCTTACGGCCTTTCGGATGATGATTATTTCTTCCTCAGACTATTTGACGCCAGCAGGAAGAGCTACGTCCGTAACCCGCTATCCCATAAGATTTGTGATTGAGGCACAAAAATCAAAACTTATATCTTCGAATACAGTAAATTTGGCTGCTTCAATTCTTTTTAATGGCATTTTCATCACTCCGATTTCAGTATACTATACCGATTGACCTCCTGCTGAGACCATATAAAGAATTTGAAAATATCTATTGTCCATTAACTTTCATACTCCTTTCATAATTGACTTTACGCATTGTATCCCTTTTCGCAAATCACGCCGACCACTTCGTCAACATATTTCTGGCAAGTGTCGTGGTCAGGAGCTTCCACCATAACTCCACTAGGCTATCATATTTACATAGAGCTCATATTGCCATATTTTTCCAAACGCGAAATTTGTTTTATTCTGACTGTATGATAGTCCCCCAGAAATTCTGTTGACAGAAAGAGTTCTACACGCTTTTTTACATCTTCTAACTCCATATAATCCTGCCCAAACGCAATCATATTGGCATCATTATGTAAGCGCATCGCTCTTGCCACTTCATCACAATATCCGACCCCACACCTAATCCCTGGAATCTTATTTGCCGCAATAGATATTCCTATGCCCGATGCACAGATAACAATTCCCTTATCACATTTCCCAGATGCGACAAGACGAGCAACCTTTTCAGCATAAATCGGATAATCGCAGGGGATGTTTTCATCCGTTCCCACATTGAAAACTTCATACCCCAAGTCCATTAGTTGCCTTAAAATTTCATTTTTGTAACTCAGTCCTTTTCGGTCATTGCCAATTGCAATTTTCATAATGATTCTTCTATTCTTTAGCTTTTAAGTAAGATCTAAATATATCCAAATTATCCTTAGTAGTCAGTTTAATATTTTTATCTGAACCTGTCGCAAAATTAAGCGTATATCCCAAATCAACCATCATAGTGTTCGTATAAGAAGAGCCGTAGATACCTATCTTTTTTTCAAAAGCCTCCTGATATGCACGATCCAATAGCCCAAATTTATAAGCCTGCGGTGTAGAAACCCTTCTCAACAATTCTCTCGGAATATATTGTTCCGTTGATATATTGTCTTTAGAAGCAACAAATATCTGCTCATTATACGGCATAGAGGTGACAGCGTTTCCCTTTTCTTTGGCAATATTGATTACATCAGAAAGAACAAAATCCTCAACTAAGGGTCTAACACCATCATGTATAACAATCACATCGTCCTCAGTAGCTTTTCCTTCCAACGCATATACACCGTTGCGAATTGACTCTTGCCCTGATTCTCCTCCTGATATAATCAACTTGAGCTTTGTTATCGCATACTGTTTCGCATACGCGCGCAACACATCATGCCAGCCATCAATGCATACCACAACGATTTCATCAATCATCGGATGATTCTGAAAGCTCTCCAACGTATAGATTAGAATTGGTTTGTCATAAACATTAATAAATTGTTTTGGAATATCTTGCCCCATTCGATGGCCTGAGCCACCGGCAAGCACTATTGCATAAGTCATTTTTGTTATTTCCTTTATTTCAACCAATGTGAATTTTCTTTTTTCAGATATGCTTTGAACAAACTCAGATCATCTTTTGTGACAATCTTAATGTTTCGGTCAGAACCAGCCGAAAAGAACAACTTCTCTCCCATATCTACCATTAATGTATCTGCATAAGAAGTTCCACCAATCCCACTGTTTTCCCGAAATGCTTTCTCATAAGCTTTCGTTATCATATCCGCACGATAGGCCTGAGGTGTTGATACTCTTCTAATCGTCTCCCTTGGAATATATTGTTTTGTAGTTGACTCGTTATCCTTATCAATTATAAAAATTTGTTCATTGTAAGGAAGCGATGTGATTGCATTTCCTTTTTCAGATGCAACTTTAATAACATCCGTCAGAACAAATTGATCCACCAAAGGACGGATTCCGTCATGGATGATTACAATATCTGAAGCATTCAATTCAGGCTTCAAGTTAAACAAGCCCTTTTTTATAGATTCCTGTACCGTTTTTCCTCCATCAACAATCCACCTCAGCTTTGTTATGTTATGCTGCTTTGCATATGCTTTTACCACATCACCCCATCCCGAAAGTGACACCACTTCGATTGCATCTACCTGAGGATGCTTTTCAAATGCATCCAACGTATACATTAAAACAGGTTTGTCATACACATTAATAAATTGCTTTGGAATGTCCGAATCCATTCTACTCCCAGATCCGGCTGCCAAAATGATTGCAACACAACTCATCTAATGTTCCTTTCTTATTCAACATCAATATCCAGAAGTTCATCCATAAACATCTTCATGTATTTCTTATCCCAGATTGTAATTCTCAGAAAACCTGCAGAATCACCTTTTCCGCAGAAAATCAAAATATTACGTTTCTTCAATTCCTCCGTAATTTCTTCTGCCGTCTTATGCTTTGGGGTCACACAGATAAAGCAACCTTCTGTAGGAATATACGAATAGCCTGCATCATCTAGTGCTTTCAGGAGATATGCCTTACCACCTTCAAACTTGGTATATAACTCATCTAGAACACGGTCAAAATTATCCACAATTGCTTTACCAAACGCAATCGCTACGCCGTTAACTGTGTAATGGGGTTTCAGATTATTGATGTATTGAATATTGTTTTTATTTGAAACAATCGCACCAATTCTAAGCGCTGGAAGAGATAGCATTTTAGAGAATGTTCTCAAAATGACTATGTTGTCATATTTCTTAATTAGTTCCAACGAGTTCTTCTGGTAGAAATAGGTATATGCTTCATCAATACATACCATTGCATTAAATTTCTGCGCCTTTTCTACTACTCGCAGGATCTCATCTTGTGGGTATGCATTACCTATCGGCATGCTCGGATTTACCAACGACACAATTGATGTATTTTCATCTATCTTTTCAATCAGTTTATTAATGTTGAAGGTATAATCGTTCTCATAATGTACAAAGACGGTATTCATTCCAACCATATCTGCATATACCTTATACATACCAAAGGTTGGTGTAACACAAAGAAGATTTTTCCCGGGCTCACCAAATGTTCTGATGACATAGTTCATTGCCACAACGCTACCATCTGTAAACGTAACTTCATCTGATGCGACTCCCAGCAGCTTTGCATACTTTTCCCTAAACTCAATTTCCTCTGGATAGAGTGAAAGGTAGCTGGGTGTAATTTGATTCATCACTTCATCAAATAGCCACTGCGGAACACCGTCTGGATTTTCATTCTGATCCAGTCGAATATAATTTCCTCGGCCTTCCGGTTGATTTGTTCTAAAAAGTTTTTTAAGAATTGGATCCACATAATACATAATTAATTTGCTCCTTTTTAATTGTTTATTAACATCCTCTTTATGTAATTGTTACAAACCAAGTAGCTCTACTACTCGCTTGCTACTATTACCATCATGATACTTAAATACTTTTGTAAAAAGTTTTTTTCTATTTTCCCCGTATGGGTCTTTCCCTGCCGAAATGTCTGCAACGAACATATACAAATCTTTACGATTTTTTATCTCATGTCCGGCCATCAGTTCATGTGGATCAGCCACTACAATTCCTCTTGTATAGCTATCCAAATCACTAAGATCATAGGCAATGGGTTTGTCTGCATGCAAAAAATCATATGCTGCCGATGAATAGTCGCTGATAAGAGCATCAACATCCTTCATAAGCCTGTAATTGTCAATGTTCTTTTTCTTTACATCTATTCCTGTTAACACACAAATGTTTGACATATCATAGATTTTCAAAGATTCCAAATCTTGCTTTGGATGAATTTTGATAATCAGCAACGTATCCGTTTGATTAAGGAAAGCATTTAACTCTTGATACTCCTCTAAACTGTCAATCAGCGGAACCCCTAATGCTTGTTGCTTGTTGCTGTCGTTTCTATGCCCAATATTCTGTCTGAATGTTGGCATCCACAAAATTGTTTTACTATACTTCTGGGCAGTTACTTTTTTCAAATCCCCTTCCTGCTTAGTATAAAAAACATCGTGAGATGGGAAACCACATATTTTCAATCTTTTATCAGAATCCTTCCATAAAAGTTGCTTTGCATCGATTGGTTTCCACCACTCGGATGCCGTGAGGCAATAATTCAAGTCCTCAGGCAAATTAATGAGCCCCGTACAATCCTTAAGAGCAACTGAACCGTGCATCATATAGATTGATATCTGCTCTTTGCGAAGCTTTTTTGAGCAATCCTGGTCGCTAGTAAACCACTTTGCAATCCACTTGTAATAATTTTTCTTTACACCTGGCTTGTACTCCGCATACCAATCAACATTGTTAGGTAGCTCTTGTGGGACTGCCGCTGGGTGTTTTAACGCCCAAACAATTTTATATTTTTTATTATATCCATTCTTGATAAGATAATTATAAAATGCCCCACCGTTACTATCAAAATCATTATGACTTTCAATTACAATAATGTCTAGCAATGGTCTATTTTTTAAGATCACACCCAGAATTTCACGAATAATAATATCAATTTTATATACGTATATAACTTTAATCGTGTGCTTTATTCCATTTTTCCTTAAATATTGAAACACATTCATATTGTCATCCTTTATTTTTAAACACAAATAGCAGATCCATAATCATATTCTTATATTTTACTACAACTGCAAGAATTACAAGAATTATCGAATACCGAATATATATGTTTCCGTATAACAAAACGAGTATTAACATCAATATCAAAGCCACTATTGAAACTACAAATATTAGTTTAATATCATAAATGGCATCTTCACTTTGCTCTTTTAAAACCTTTTTATAGAACAAATAATGTATATATGCCAGAAAAACATAGCAGACCAATGTTGTATAACCCGCTGCATAATAGCCATACATCCTGATAAACACAAAATTCAGGACTAAATTTAGAACAGCACATATACAAGTTGCTGTCGATATCCATTTCGTTTTTTCATAATAATACTCAATTGTACTGAATAACGAATATTCAAATATAAACAGTACCGAAAGCGCAATCGGAGGTATCACATAAATGGCATCTGTATATTTTTCTCCGGCAAATATATAAATTACTTCAGGTGCAAACGCCATCACACATATACATAAACATGCAATTAAAACGACCAATCCATTCGCAACCTTTTTTATGTTGCTCGTCTTTTTTGTTGCAATTGATTTGTAGATATATGGTGTCAGCGAATTATCGATTGCTGTCATCACAAGCATCATCATACTAGAAATTGTGTATGCTACGCTATAATACGCTGCTTGAGCATTACCAATCATTCTTCCAATCATTAAACGATCCGCCTGGTTAAGAACATAATTTGACAAATAGTGAGGAATCAATGGAATATTGAAGCCGAGCGCATAATGCCAATACTTTTTATTATAGAATTTCTTTCCTCTACAAAACAGCAACACTAAAAGTGATAATCCTGCTAGACTTTTCGCCATCATGTCCGTATATATGCGGGCCTCTGTTTTGTAAGAAGTACTATTTACAGCAATAATACCTCCTCCTAAAGAAAAAGCCGTCATTACGATTGTCAAAGCAACATATTTTTTATACTTATAATCAAATCTTTGCTTTGCACTCCACAACTCAGTTGCAGGCATGAAAAACAACTCGGCAAACATTGCGATCATCAACACTGGTGACAATTCAAAAAAGTTTGACCAAAAGGAATGGGCAATAAGATATACAAAACAAAAACCAGTTGTAATTGTAATAATCAATCCTAGTTGCGATGAAGTAAAACCGTCAACATCATTATTAAAAAGAATCAATCCTTTTTGGTAGCTGCTCAAAAATATGTTAAGTGAGGTAAATATAATTAAAATGGCTGTCCATGATTGAAAAATCGAAAATTGTCCATATTGTTCTTCCGACATTACTCTTGTAAATATCGGAGTAGACAATAATGCCATTCCCTTATTTACAATACTGCAAACTGTATACCATAATGATGCCTTCACAGGTAACGACAGGCTTTCGTATTTTTTCAATATTTTTTTCATTTCAATGAAAATTTCCTCGTTCCTTCAATTTCAAATAATGTTCTTTATCTCTATACTTAAATACTGTTGCTGGGTGACCGCCCGCAATTCCAAAGGCGGGTATATCCTTACATACGACCGACCCAGCCTGTATAATGGCTCCTTCGCCAATCTTCACTCCCCCAAGGACTATTACATTATTGCCAAACCACACACAATCTCCAATATAAACGTCTTTGTCCAAAAAATGTTCATCATAAGGGATTTTATTTCCTTCATAATTATGGAACGATGTTATAATCTGACATCCAACTCCAGAATGAAAATAGTCACCTATTTCAACCTTTCCATTTCCAGATATCCCCATTCCATTAAAGTTCACATGTTTACCAAGATATGT
>ULTU01087054.1_pt1 | contig 12114 bp, 10 predicted proteins | sample 1957861 | NCBI WGS metagenome assembly ULTU01 (sample SAMEA4835742, study PRJEB28245) | human gut metagenome | biome: gut microbiome; material: fecal sample | place: Denmark | collected 2008
GCTTCGCGCATCCTTGCGATCTCAGCTTCGGGCATCTCATAGATCTCAACGCCTGCGTTCTTGATGGCGTCGATATTCTCCGCGTCGGAGGTTGCGCGCAGCTCGAAGCAGTATTTCTCGGACTCCTCGACAGACTCCTGAATAGCCTTCTGTATATCCTCAGGGAAGCTTTTCCACTTTGCCTCGTTGATGCAGATGACATTCATTGCAGCCAGATGATAGGTGAAGGACATATAGTTGTTGACCTCCATCCAGTTCTGCTGAACGATGTTTGCGAGGTCGCACTCACAGCCTTCAACAACGCCCTGCTGGAGAGCCTGATAGGTCTCGGAGAAAGCAGTGGTGGTCGGGTTTGCGCCCATGTCCTTAAACATGTCGACGTAGATGGTCGCGTTGGGAACGCGGATCTTCATGCCCTTGAGATCATCAAGGGTCTTTATGGGATGCTTTACGCTGAGCATGTGGCGGAAACCGGAGTAGACGTTTCCGACAACATACAGGCCGGTGCCGTCGGCGATTTTGTTGAGCTCGGGGCGGATGAGATTAGCGGTGACTTCCTTGGCGGCGTCGATGTTGCTGTACTGGAAGGGCAGGCCGAATACGCCGAACTCGGCCTTGTTGGTCACCGTTGCCCAGACGCTTCCTTCGGAGAAGCCCATGTCGCAGGCACCGGTGACGCACTGCTCGGCGATGTTCTGCTCATCGCCGAGCTGCTCATTTGCAAAGATCTTGACGCTGCAGGCGCCGTTTGTCTTCTGCTCGACGAGCTCCTTGATCTTGAGCATCTGCTTGTGCTCGATGGAGTCCTCTGTGTAGACGTGACCGATGGTAAGCGTGTACTTCGCGTCGGTGCTGCCGTCCTTGTCCTTGTTGTCATCGCCGCCGCGCTTGCCGCAGGCGGTCAGTGAACACAGTGACAGAATCATTGCCAGGGAAAGTAAGAGAGCTATAAACTTTTTCATACATTACCTCCTATTGTGTTACGTTCTTTTTCTCTCTTCACATGCCGTACGGGCTGGGTACTTGCACGGTATGATTTACGGGGGCTGCGCAATTTCATTTCTGAAATAAAATTTCAGAAATGAACACAATAAAGCAAAGTGGCAAAAACATATTGCCGCCCGGTACTACTGGTATTCTAATCCCAAAACGCTGTATTTTCAACAATATTTTGCGCAATCACTCATTTTTAATGCTTTTGCACAAATCCGAACCTAATAATTTGTGAATTTTTATTTCTGAAATATTATTTCAAAGATGCAAAATATTTTTCAATCAAATATTTTGCTCCTACTTGAAAAAAATGCGCGAATTTGTTATATTTAATACAATACATATTAGATATGGTTCAAATAATCCGAAAAGTATGAGAGGAAGGGCAATGATGGACAAAAAGCAGACGCCGGCGATGCTGCTGAAGATAAAGTCGATGCGCGAAAATCTCAGTAAGGCAGAGCTTTTGGTGTGCGACTATATAACAGAGCATCCGGAGGAGGTCATATATCTTTCCGTATCCGAGCTTGCGGCCAAGAGCGGCGTGAGCGACGCAACGGTCATTCGCGCAAGTCAAAAGATAGGCAGTAGCTCGTATCAGGATCTTAAAATTTCGCTCGCGCAGGATCTAGTCACGCCCCTGCAGAGCGTAAATGAGGAGATTGAAGCCGGTGATCCGACGAATGTTGTTGTCGAAAAGGTCTTTCAGGGCATACTTCATACGCTCAACTATACCTACAGACTTCAGGACGGTGGTATGCTCGAGCGCGCGTCTGACATGCTGCTGAGCGCAAACCGCATCTGCATCTGCGGCCTCGGTAACTCCCACGCGATAGCCGAGGACATACAGCATAAGCTCATGCGCCTTGGATTGAATGCGACGGCCTATGCCGATAACCACCTGCAGGTTATATGCTCGAGCTTTCTCAAAAAAGGCGATGTGCTGTTTGCTGTCAGCCACTCGGGCAGCTCACGCGATGTCGTCCACGCGGCCGAGATCGCGCTCGAGGGCGGCGCGTCGGTCATATCGCTTACGAACATCGGACGCTCTCCGCTTGCGGATATCTCGACAATCGCGCTGCACACGGCTTCGAACGAAACGCGCTACCGCCGTGTTGCGCTCTCATCCCGCATCGCACAGATGGCGATAGTCGACGTGCTGTACACGATGATAGCGCTCAAAAAGCCGGACACCGCTGACGGCTTCTTCAAAATCGAAAAGGAACTGGTCAATACCAAGTATTAAGCTCATGAGTGAAAAAACGGTCGAAAAAAAGCCCTGCGCTTTCAGCGGCAGGGCGGTGTATAACGAAGATGCGATAAAGGCGTTCTGTAGGGTGCAGTACGCGGCGTTCAAAAAGAGGAATCAGCTGACATTTATTCTGCTGGGCGTTGCGCTTGTCGTGCTTGCTGTCTGCGGGGCGATAGGCGGAACGCTCTCGGTCGTTGTCGGAGCAGTCGGCTGCTGGATACTGACGCTGCCCGGCGTCGTTTCAAAAAGCGATGCGGATAAGCTCGTTGCTGCGACGGAAGGCAGGTTCAGTACGTCGAAATACAGCTTTGACGATAAGGGCTTTGACATTGCGACCGGAAGCGAAACAAATCGCCTCGGCTATGATAATATGATAAGACTAATCGAGGATAGGAACTATTTTTTCTTCTTTGCCGCCCCTCAGCTTGCGTATATTGTAGAGAAGAAAACTCTCGATCCCAATGATGTGGATAAGTTCAGGGCATACACCTCGCGCCGCATCGGCCTTGAGTGGACTCGCTCACGCCCGTGGTATTCGGTGAATATCAAGGGGCTGATAAACGATAAAAAGAATACAAGAAAAATACCGAAACATTAAAAACTCCCGTCTGCCGGACGGGAGTTTTTACTCAAAACTTCTCCGGATACAGCACCTGCGCTATGGCCTCGACAGCGGGCACGACGCGCATACCGGGCATAGCGTCCTCGAGCGAAAGGCGCACGAAGCGCTCGTTTTTCACGCAGTCGAGCTGCGAAAGCTGCGGGTCTGCCTTCAAGGCGGCAACCTTGTCATCGTAGCTCGAGCCCTCATAGTCATGGATGACGATGCACCACGGGTCGGCAACGACAACGGCCGATGCCTCGACCGCGTCCCATGCCTTGCTTATCTCGCCGAACGCGTTTGCGCCCCCCGCGGCGGTGATGCACGCGGCTTCTATGTTTGACGTTCCGGCGGTGTAGAGCTTATCGCCTATGAAGCTGTCGAGCACGAAAACGCTTTTGGGCTCCGTTATCTCTCCAAGCTTATCGCTTACGGCCTCAAGTCGTGTGCACTGCTCGCTTACGAGCTCCTCAATGTTATCGACAAGGAACACCTTACCGAGGTCGCGCAGCTCCTGCCACACCGCCTCAATCGTCTCAGCCTCGCTGACGTACACCGTAATGCCCGCCTTTTCAAGCTGAGCTACCGTCAGCTCGTCGTTAAATATCCACGAGCTTGCATACAGAAAGTCACAGCCGCTGTCTATTATCTGCTGCGCCGTGGGATAGCCGACGCTGAGCGTGGGAATGGCGTCGACCGCGTCGGCGTATTCGGGTAAGGCACCCAGCGAGTGGTTTTCCATACACTTGCCGATGACCTTATCCTCAAGACCGAGCGCGCAGAATACCTCCGTGCAGTTGGGACCTGCCGTCACGACCTTCTGCGGAAGCACGGTGACGGTGCTGTGCTTGCCGTGATTCTGGAAGCTTACTGGCGCGTAGCTGCTCTCAGGTGTCGGTTCTGCCGTGGGCTGAGCGCTCGGTGCGGGCTCGTCACCCTTGCAGGCGCACAGCGAAAATGCCATAACAAGGCACAGTATAAATGCAATTATCCTCTTCATGCCTTTCTCCTTTTTCGAGAAATGAATGTTCTCGAATTATACCACTATACAATTGGCAATTCAACGGGTTTTTGTTAATAAAAAAGGCATTGAGGATGGGAATAAAGTGTGGTAATATGTATATTTGTCGAAATGTACCTTACGGAGGCATTGATATATGGATGAAAACACTGTTTTAGACGAAATACCGGCTGAGGAAACGCCTCGGACGGAGAAAAAAAGCCGAAAAGGCAGACATTCCAAACCTAAGAGGAACAAAAAGAAAAACGGCGGCAAAAAGGGGCTTACCATAGCGCTGTGCATAATCCTTGCGCTCACTGCGATAGCTGCGGTGTTCGTGTTTGTCGTTTACGGCGGACGGCACATGTACCTCAGGGTCGAGCTCGGCGGAGGAGCGCCGGAGGCCTCGGCGTTTATGAAAAACGGCGCGGAGGCGAGCTATGTCGGCGACGTGAACGTCAGTGAAACTAAAGAGGGCACATACATATTGAAGGTCAAAAGCGGCGGCAAGGTGCGCCCGGAGCTTCTCATTGTGCGCGATACAAAGGCTCCTGCGACCGACACCACTGAGATAAGCATAACCATTGACGACAAAGCTCTCGACGCAAAGGAAGCGCTCGGCGACGTCAGGGACGCGTCGGAGTTTACGGCAAAGTGGGTAAACGAGCCGAGCTACGGCGAGGCGGGGACCTACGATTGCAGCATAAAGCTCGAGGACGCCTGCGGCAACAGCCGCACGGCAAAGCTCACGGTCAAGGTGCTCGGCCTTGTGGACGTTCTGGAGCACGAGGCCGGGCGGCCCAGACCGCAGCTCAAGGACTTCATGGTCGTTGAGCGCGATGACGCAAAGTTTGTCACGGATCTTGACGAGATAGCATGGGACAAGCTCGGCGACTATGAGGTCAAGGTCGGGTTTGACGGCAAGACCTATACCTCGACCCTGCGCATCGTTGACACCACAGCGCCCGCGCCCGATATGATCCCCGTGGCCGTGCTCAAGGGCGGCAAGATAGAGGCCAAGGATATTCCACTGAGCGACGGCGACGCGAGCGAGGTAAGCTATGAGTTTACCTCCGAGCCGATACTCTCCAAGGTCGGAACCGTGTCCTGCGGCATAAAGGCGACAGACGCTGTCGGAAACAGCAGCGATATAAGAGCCAAGATCATCGTCTGCGACGCGATAGCGGAGCTTGAGGCCTCGATGGATACGGTCACGGAAAGAGACGTTCTCGCCGCTCTGGGTGAGGACTACGCCGGATATAAGCTCGAAAGCGCGGCGTTTGAGCGCACGGCTCTCGGCGCGCACGCCATGGTCTTTTCCAAAGGCAGCGACAGGATAACAGTCGGCGTCGTCATAAAGGATACCGTAGCTCCAACGGCTGAGGGTATCGACTGCCAATGCAGCACGGGCTACTACTGCGAGCCGATAAAATTTGTTGACAAGCTGTCCGATATGTCCAGAGTTACGGCAAGGTTCGTAAACGAGCCCGACTGGACCGCAGAGGGCGAGCAGCCTGTGCAGATAGTCCTCACCGACCGCTTCGGAAACGAGACGACGGTGGACGCAAAGGCGGTCATATCGCCCGACAAGACCGCACCCGCTATCTATGCCGCGCAGGACAGATACTGCTACGTCGGAGAGGCCGTTTCCTACTTCAAGGAGGTCTTTGCCGAGGATAACGCCGACCCCGAGCCGACGCTGGATGTCGATAAGTCAAAGGTCGATGCCAAGACCGCCGGAACCTATGATGTTACCTATACGGCGACCGACCATGAGGGCAATACCTCGTCCGTCACGGTGAAATTCACATTCATCGAAAAGAAGATAAGCGATGAAAAGCTCGACGAGGCCGTCGATAAGGTGCTCAAGGAGATACTCACAGACGACATGACCGTTCCCGAGCAGGCAGCCGCGATCTACGACTACTGCTACGGCCATATCATTTACACCGGCACGTCCGACAAGACCGACTGGAAGAGCGAGGCCTACCGCGGCCTGACCGAGGGCGTGGGCGACTGCTTTACATTCTACTCGGCAGGCTATGCGCTTTTGCAGAAGATCGACTGCCAGGTGCTCAGCGTCGAGCGCATGGGCGGCAAAACAGAGCACTTCTGGTGCCTTGTCAACCTCGGCACGGGCTGGTATCACTTCGATACCTGCAACGTCGGCCCGGAGAAGCTGAGATGCTTCATGAAGACCAGCGAGGAGCTTGTGAAATACAGCCAGCAGTACTGGCGCTTTGACACAGCACTGTATCCTGCTGTTGAGACCGTTCCCTATTCGATGAACTGATAATGAAAAACGTACTTGAATTTCTGGAAAGCAGCGCGCCGCGCTTTACCGATAAGACCGCGTTTTCCGGCGGGGAGGAGAGCCTGAGCTTTTCCGAGCTTTTGCGCCTCTCCCGCGCCGGAGGCAGCGCGCTTATTGCGCACGGGCTTAAAAAAGAGCCGGTCGCGGTGTTTATGAAAAAAGAGCCGAGGACGATAGCCGCGTTCTTTGCCGTTATCTATGCCGGATGCTTCTATGTTCCGCTGGATGCGTCCATGCCGCTTTACAGGCTGCAAATGATTCTCGGCAAGCTCCTGCCGAGAGCGGTCATCTGCGACGAGGAATCTCGCGAGCTTGCCGAAAGGCTCTCGCCGGAGGGCAGTGTGATAGAGGCCTCCGAGCTGTTTAAGGCTGAGGAAAACGCCGCGGCGCTCGACGCAGTTCGCGCCGAGAGTATCGACACAGACCCTGTGTACATCGTCTTTACCTCCGGCAGCACCGGCGTTCCCAAGGGCGTTACGGGCTGCCACAGGGCGCTTATAGACTACGCAAACGCGCTGTGTCCCGTTATCGGGGCGGATGAGGAAAGCGTATTTGCCATGCAGGTGCCGCTGTATGTCGATGCATGCATGAAGGAGCTGCTGTCGGTCATAAAATGCGGCTCGACGGCCTGTCTCATGCAGCAGAGCATGTTCATGTCGCCGATAAAGGCCGTGGAGTTTTTAAATGAGCACAGGGTCAATACGTTATGCTGGGTCGCCTCGGCGCTGACGATAATATCCGGCCTCGGCGCGTTTGAGGATATAAAGCCCCTTTATATGCGCACGGTCTGCTTCGGCAGCGAGGTCTTTCCCGTAAAGCAGCTCAGGCTCTGGAAGGAGGCCTGCCCCGGCGCGAGGTTTATTAACCTCTACGGCCCGACGGAGGCGACGGGCATGTCCTTTTACTTCGTCGTTGACCGCGAGCTGTCTGACGGCGAGCCAATCCCGGCGGGGCGACCGTTTGACAACACCGGCTTTATGCTGCTGCGCGATGACGATACACAGGCTCTCCCCGGAGAGACGGGCGAGATATGCATACGCGGCACGGCGCTCACGCACGGATATTTCGACGATCCCGAGCGCACTGCGGCGGCGTTTACGCAAAATCCCTTGAATCCGCACTATCCGGAGCTCATATACCGCACAGGCGACCTCGGAAGGCTCAACGAGCGCGGCGAGCTGGTGTTTGTCTCGCGCAAGGATCAGCAGATAAAAAACATGGGTCACCGCATAGAGCTCGGCGAGATAGAGGCCTGCGCCGACGGCTGCGAGGGTGTTGTACGCTCGTGCTGCCTGTTTGATAAGCAAAAGAGCAAAATATTCATGCTCTACATGGGCCCGGCCGACGAAGGGACGCTCGGCAGATATCTTCGCGGCATGCTCCCGCGGTACATGCTGCCGTCGAAAATAAAACGGCTCGACGCTCTGCCGCTTTTGGAAAACGGCAAGATAGACAGAAATTCATTAAAACTGACGGAGATGTGACTATGGACGAAATACTTGAAATACTCGACGGCCTCGGTCTTGACGCGGATTTTGAAAACTGCACGACGCTTGTTGACGACGGCATACTCGAAAGCCTCGATATCGTCACCATCATCGCGGAGCTGTCCGACGCCTTTGACATCACCATTCCGGCGCGCGATATCGTGCCCGAGAACTTTAACTCCGCCGAAGCCATGCTGGGCATGGTAAACCGCCTGCTCGACGAATAAGCCGTGCTGTTTACGTCCTATGGCTTTATAGCCTTTCTTGCGGTGCTTTTTGCGCTGTATTATGTGATACCCAAGCGCCTTCAGTGGCTGCTGCTTCTCGCTGCGGACGCGGTGTTCTATGCCTGCGCCGGCTGGAAGGGTCTGTGCTTTATGGCGGCGACGGTCGTCGTCTCATGGGCGGCGACGAACCTCATGGGTGCGTCGTTTAAAGAGCAAAAGGCGTTTCTGTCCTCACCCGAGGGCAGGGCGCTCGAACGGCCCGGGCGCAAGGCGTATAAAAAGCAGTGCGAAAAGCGCCGCAAGCTGATATTTGTGCTCGCGCTTATTGCCGATATCGGCATACTTGCCGCGCTCAAATACACAAACTTCCTTATAAATAACGTAAATGCGATCTTTTCGGCCGGCATTGCCTCGGTCGACTGGGTGCTGCCGCTCGGCATATCGTTCTACACCTTCCAGACCGTCAGCTACGTCATCGACGTGTACTGGGAGAAGGTCGAGCCGGAGAGGAACATACTGCGCGTTGCGCTGTTCACCTCGTTCTTTCCGCTGCTCATACAGGGTCCCATTTCACGCTTCGGCGATCTCAAGGACACGCTTTTTGCCGGGCATAAGGCAGATTTTAAGCAGATATCCTTCGGCCTTCAGCGCATACTGTGGGGCTATTTCAAAAAGCTTGTCATTGCCGACAGGCTGCTTGTCGCCGTGACAGCTCTGTGCGGCGACCCGGAGGCGTACACCGGCGCGTATGTTTTCATCGGCGCTGTTTTGTACGCGGCCGAGCTCTACGCCGACTTCACCGGCGGCATAGATATCACCATCGGTATTGCGCAGGTATTGGGCATAAGCGTAAAGGAAAACTTCATCCGCCCGTACTTTTCGCGCAATATCGCCGAGTATTGGCGGCGCTGGCACATTTCGATGGGCACATGGTTTAAGGATTATATCTTCTATCCGCTGTCCGTCGCGCCGTGGCTTTTGAAGCTCTCAAAAGGCGCACGCAAAAAAATATCCGACGGCTTCGGCAGAAAGCTGCCGGTGTATGTTTCGACGATCGTAACGTGGTTTCTCACCGGCCTGTGGCACGGAGCTGCATGGAACTTCGTTGTGTGGGGACTTCTTAACGCCTTTTTCATCCTGCTTGCCGAGGAGTTCAAGCCCGTGTCGCAGCGCTTTCGCGCAAAGCACGAAAAGCTTGTCTCCGGCTTTGGCTACAGGGTGTTTGAAACGCTCAGAACGTTCCTGCTCGTGTGCTCGCTGCGCGTTCTCGACTGCTACCGCGACGTTGCGGTGTCCTTTTGCGCGATAGGCACGGTGTTTACCGATTTCAACTGGCGCGAGGCGTTTTCCGGAGAGCTTTTGCAGCTGGGGCTGACGGGCGCGGACTATATCGTCGCGTTCTGCGGCGTTGCCGTCATGTTCGCCGTCTCCTGCGTACAGGAAAAGCGAGGCAGTGTGCGTGAGCTGCTGTGGGAAAAGCCTGTTTTGAGCTATGCAGTGTTCTTCATTCTCGCCGTCGCAGTGCTCACCTTCGGCGCTTACGGCGTGGGATATGATGCGTCGCAGTTTATCTATAATCAGTTCTGAGGCAAAAATGAGCGGAAAAAGAAATAAAAAACTGCATATTATCTGCCTTTGCACATTTGCTGTGCTGCTTTGCGCTGCCGTTTGGCTATTAGGTAAGATATGCCAGCCAAAGTACATGTCCGGTGTGTTAGAGGGTGCGATGACGCGGGAGTATTACGATGAAAAAAACTCCCACGACGTCATATTCATCGGCGACTGCGAGGTCTATGAGAACTTCTCACCCGTCACCATGTGGGAGGAGAAAGGCATAACGAGCTATATTCGCGGCTCGGCGCAGCAGCTTATATGGCAGTCGTACTATCTGCTGGAGGAGGTCTTTGAGCGCGAAAGCCCGAGAATCGTTGTGTACAACGTACAGTCTATGAAGTACGACACGCCGCAGAGCGAGGCGTACAACCGCATGACCATAGACGGTATGCCCTTATCGAAGCATAAGATAGACGCAATAAAGGCCTCCATGACCGAGGATGAGGACATGATAAGCTATCTTATACCGTTTCTGCGCTATCACTCGCGCTGGCCGGAGCTGACGGCAGAGGATCTTGAGTACGCCTTCCGCCGCGAGCCCGTGACGGTAGCGGGCTATCTCATGCGCGCGGACGTCGAGCCGATGACAAAGCTGCCCACGGCGCCTGTCCTGGACAATTACACAATAGGCGACACATGCTGGGAATACCTTGACAAAATGCAGAAGCTGTGCGATGCTAACGGGGCAGCTCTTGTGCTTATAAAATCGCCGAGCCTGTGGCCGCACTGGTACGAGCAGTGGGATGAGCAGATAAGCGCCTACGCCGCCGGGCACGGCCTTGATTATATAAATCTTTTGAATGCTTCAGATGAGATCGGCATAGATATGCAGACCGACACATACGACGCAGGGCTGCATCTGAATATCTACGGCGCGGAAAAGCTCTCGCACTATTTTGCAGATATTCTCGCAGAGACTTACGGAGTGCCGGACAGGCGGGGCGATGAAACGATCTCCGCCGACTGGGAGAAAAAGAGCGAGGCATATTACGAGCTCCTTGCCGCGCAGAAGGCGGAGCTTGAGGAATACGGATATCTTAAAAGCTGGACACTGGGGGACGAAAAATGAAAAGAATAATTACTGTCATCCTTGCCGTCATGTGCGCTCTCGCGCTCTGCGCCTGCTCAGATAACGGCGACGGCACGAAAGCACAAACCAAGACCGAATACAAGCCCGATTACGGCGAGCTGTACTATGCCTCAGGTGATGTCAAATTCGGCATCCTCGATGCGGCTGATGAGGTTCTTTCCGCCCTCGGCGAGCCTGTCAGCACCTTCGAGTCGAACAGCTGCGCATATCAGGGCAAGGACAAGTTTTATTACTACGACGGCTTCGAGATTCTGGTAAATGACGTTGACGGAACAGAGCGCGTCACCGGCATAACACTTGCCGACGATACCGTTTCAAATCCGCAGGGCGTAAAGATCGGCATGAAGGGCGACGAGGCGCTCAAGCTCATGGACGGCCTTGAGTACACGCAGTCGGGCGACACATATAAGTTCACCGTCGGCTCGACCCTGTTCAGACTCCAGGTCGGCGCAGACGGCACTGTAAAGGCAGCCGAATACTCGGTCGCCGCAAACGATAATTGAGGTGCGCCATGGCTGAGTACAAGAAGATGAAGCTGGAAGATGTCTTTGCCGATATAGAAAGAATAATGGGCTCGGAGCTTTCCGATGATGAAAAAAGCATGACGCTGCGCAAAAAGGGTGCGGCGGCCTACGAGAACGAGGACGATCCCGCTGCGGCCGCGTATTACGACGAGTCGATAGCCCTCGGCCTTATTGAGTCAGAGATGCTGCCGGAGGTGCTTTTCCGCTGCGGCGTGAGCTTTGCAAAGCTCGATGAGAAAAAATCCTTTGACTTCTTAAAGCGTGCGGCGGAGCTCGGCCACGTCAGGGCGATGCTCAACCTCGCCGTGTGCTATCAGAAGGGCGCGGGTGCGTCCAAGAATGAAAAGGAGTGCTACAAATGGGCGCTCGCGGCGGCGGACGCGGGCGATATCGAGGCGATGTATATCTGTGCGCTGTGCTCCGAGCAGGGCTTCGGCACGAAGAAAAACCCGGAGGAGGCCTTTGCCCGCTTCAAGCGTGCTGCCGAGGCCGGAGTGGTCGACGCCATGTACAAAACCGCACTCAACCATGACCGCGGCGAGGGCACATTCCGCAACCCGCAGGCGGCGTTCGAGTGGTTCAAAAACGCTGCCGAGATGGGGCATCCCGACGCTCAGCACGACCTTGCCGTGTGCTACGCAAACGGAGAGGGCACGCCGGCCGATCCCGCGGAGGCCTTCCGCTGGATGAAGCTCTCGGCGGAAAACGGCAGTGTCGACGCCATGCGTCTTGCCGGCGGCTGCTATTATAACGGCTTCGGCGTTAAGGAAAACCCGAAAAAGGCCTTTGAAATGTTCAAAAAAGCCGCCGAACGCGGCGACGTTGACTGCATGCGCATGACCGGCGACTGCTATGCTCTCGGCTCGGGTGTCAGGCAGGATAAGGACGAGGCAATGCGCTGGTACCGCATGGCCGCCGAGCACGGCGACATGGATTCACGCGAAATGATGGAAGAGTATTGAAGAATATAAACGCCACATTTTTTGTGAAAATAAATTTTCACGAAAAATCT
>ULTU01018169.1_pt1 | contig 12076 bp, 8 predicted proteins | sample 1957861 | NCBI WGS metagenome assembly ULTU01 (sample SAMEA4835742, study PRJEB28245) | human gut metagenome | biome: gut microbiome; material: fecal sample | place: Denmark | collected 2008
GCCGCCACTGCACGTGAATGCACATTCAAGAAATTCGACAGCTACAGCTTTGCCCCGGACGGAAGCAAGCTGCTCATCGCCACAGAGACGACTCCCATCTACCGCCATTCCTATACAGCAGTACATTACATCTACAGCCTGAAGCGAAATTTGGACGGTAAGATCAACAATATAGTGGAGAAGCTTTCGGACGGAGGTCCGCAGCAGGTTCCCGTATTTTCACCGGACGGCAATCAAGTGGCTTTTGTACGCGACAACAACATATTCCTCGTGAAACTGCTTTATGGCAACAGCGAAAGCCAAGTGACCGAAGACGGAAAACAAAACGAAGTGCTGAACGGCATTCCCGACTGGGTCTACGAAGAAGAATTCTCCTTCAACCGCGCGCTGGAATTCAGTGCAGACAGCCAGATGCTGGCTTTCATCCGCTTCGACGAGAAAGATGTCCCCTCCTACTCTTTCCCTCTTTTTGCCGGACAAGTTCCCCACTTCACTCCTTTCGAGAAGTATCCGGGAGAGTATACCTACAAATATCCTAAAACGGGAGAAGTGAACTCCAAAGTATCCGTACACACCTTCGACATCAAGTCGAAAGTGACCCGCAAGATAAACGTACCGGTAGATGCAGACGGCTATATCCCCCGCATCCGCTTCACCCAAGACCCCAACAAGCTTGCCGTCATGACACTGAACCGTCATCAGAACCGGTTCGACCTATACTTTGCCGACCCGCGCAGTACGGTTGCCAAACTGGCTCTGCGTGATGAAAGCGACACTTATATCCGCGAGAATGTATTCGACAACATCGTCTTCTATCCTGAGAATTTCAGCTTTGTCAGCGAAAAGAGCGGATACAACCATCTGTATTGGTACAGCATAGGCGGCAACCTGCTGAAACAAGTGACAACAGGACAATACGAAGTGCAGGAGTTTCTGGGCTACGACCCTGAAGAAGGGAGCTTCTACTTCAGCAGCAACGAAGAAAGCCCCATGCGCAGTGCCATCTACAAGATTGACCGGAAAGGGAAAAAGACAAAGCTATCGTCACAAGCCGGAACAAACAGCGCCCGGTTCAGTACGAACATGAAGTATTACATGAACCGTTATTCCAATCTGGACACGCCGACCGTCATTACGCTGAATGACAATACGGGCAAGACCCTTACCACCTTGATGGACAATGCCGCACTGAAGCAGGAAATCAGCAGTTATGCCATGCCCAGAAAGGAATTTTTTACTTTCCATACTTCCGACGGTACTGCCTTGAATGGCTGGATGATGAGACCGGCCGATTTTTCTGCCGGCAAGAAATATCCGGTACTGATGTACCAGTATAGTGGTCCCGGCTCACAACAAGTACTTGACAAATTCAGCGTAAGCTGGGAAACCTATATGGCATCACAAGGCTATATCGTGGTCTGCGTAGACGGACGTGGCACCGGAGGACGTGGTGCGGAATTCGCTAAATGTACCTATCTGAACCTGGGTATCAAGGAGGCCAAGGACCAGGTGGAAACCGCCCTCTACATGGGCAGCCTGCCTTATGTGGACAAAAACCGCATCGGTATCTGGGGATGGAGTTACGGCGGATACATGACTATTATGAGCATGAGTGAAGGAACACCCGTATTCAAAGCCGGAGTAGCCGTAGCCCCCGTTACCGACTGGAACTACTATGACACCGTTTACGGCGAACGCTTCATGCGTGCCCCGAAAGAAAATGCCGAAGGTTATAAGGCCAGTTCCGCCTTTACACGTGCCGACAAGCTGCACGGTAACCTGTTGCTGGTGCACGGCATGGCAGATGACAATGTACACTTCCAAAACTGTGCCGAGTATGCCGAACAACTGGTACAATTGGGCAAGCAATTCGACATGCAGGTATACACCAACCGCAATCACAGTATCTTCGGAGGCAACACCCGGTTACATCTGTACACACGGTTGACCAACTTCTTTAATAAAGAGCTGAAATAATAATCGATCCGTGTCTATCATGATTTAGCAGAGCAACTAAATTCCCATTTACATAATCTTCTCCAGTATGCCCGAAAGAGTACGCAAGCCGGAATGGCTCAAAATAAGCATCGGCGCCAACGAGCGTTATACCGAGACCAAACGCATTGTCGAATCACATTGCCTCCACACCATCTGTAGCAGCGGCCGTTGTCCCAATATGGGGGAATGCTGGGGGAAGGGGACTGCCACCTTCATGATCGGGGGAAATATCTGTACCCGCTGCTGCAAGTTCTGCAATACGGCAAGCGGCAAACCCCTGCCACTGGATGCCGACGAACCCACCCACGTGGCAGAATCCATTGCTTTGATGAAATTGTCACATGCAGTCATCACCTCCGTAGACCGTGATGATTTGCCCGATTTGGGTGCATCCCATTGGGTACGTACCATCCAAGAAATCAAGCGCCTCAATCCTGATACAACCGTCGAAGTGCTGATTCCCGACTTCCAGGGCAGGAAAGAACTCATTGCACAAGTCATCGACGCACAACCGGAAATAATCTCGCACAATATGGAGACTGTCCGCCGCATCAGCCCACTCGTACGCAGTGCTGCCAAGTATGAAACGAGCTTGGAGGTGCTACGGCAGATAGCGGAAAGCCAAACCACCACAAAATCCGGTATCATGGTAGGACTGGGTGAAACTCCTGAAGAAGTGGAAGAGCTAATGGACGACCTGCGCCGGGCAGGTTGCCACATATTGACCATCGGCCAATACCTGCAGCCCACACACAAACATTATCCGGTAGCGGAATATGTTACACCCGAACAATTTGTAAACTACAAAAAGACAGGATTGGAGAAAGGATTCCGGCAGGTAGAGAGCGCCCCATTGGTACGTTCTTCCTATCATGCAGAAAAACACATCCACTTTATACAAAAAAGAGGTAAAATAGGAAACTATTAAACCTCCCGGTTGTTATGATATAAACGACAAAATCATAATACGGATAATGAGCCATCAAAGAATTCTATCATCCAGATTCAATATGTCACTGGGATTCATTCCCGTTATAATATCTATTATATTATGTGAGTTTATAGCACAAGACATGTCCATCTACATCAGTGCAGGTGTGGGAGTCTTGTCCAGTATATATTCGATAAGGCATAAATGGACACACATTCCGCAAATCATCCTTTATTGTACTACCGGAATGCTGTTGCTATTATCGGTGACGACTTTATTCTTTGCAAACTACTGCCCCCGTTTCATGTTCCCGCTCACTCTGGAAGTCAGCGCCATCATTCCCCCATTCATCATCTACCTCAACCGGAAAAGATTTCTGGATTACCACGTTTCGCTGGCACAGAAGTGCGGCAAGCAGCTTTTCGCACAAGGGGCCGAAGCAACCATTGTATCTGCGCGTGTAATTCTCATCATAAGCCTGCTGCATTTCCTGATTATCTCCTTTGCGGTTCTGGTCAGCTATCCTTTGGGAAATACCACCTGTTACATTCTGTTCTATGTAGCGCCCCCTCTTGTTTTCATATCAGGCATTCTGCTCAACCAATTCGGTATCTTCTATTTCAATATCGTAATGAACCGCACTGTTTTCATACCGATAGTCAATACAAAAGGAGACGTCACGGGAAAAGCAATAGCTTCAGAAGCCATCAACCGGAAAAACGACTATATCAATCCGGTTATCAGAATTGCCGTCGCCTCACACAGCATGCTGTTCCTTCTCCCCCGTTCCAAATACTGTTTTTTCGAGAGAGGCAAGATTGACTTATTGATGGAAGGTTACCTGATATATGGAGAAACGCTGGAGCAAGGCGCACACAGGATATTGCGACAAACACTTCCCACTGCTCCTCCGGAACGTCTGTATTTCAACCTCATGTACCATTTTGAGAATGAAGCGACCAATCGCCTGGTCTATCTTTTTACACTCGACCTGGATGATGACTCCATTCTATGCAACAAGCATTTCAAGGGCGGAAAGCTATGGACATTCCAGCAGATTGAACACAACCTGGGACGGAATTTTTTCAGCAGTTGCCTGGAATATGAATTCGAGCACCTGGAAGCCATCATTTATACAAGAGAAAAATACAAGGAATCTTAGAAAGGTCAGGGGCCTTGCCTTGCCACTCTTTCACAGTCTTGGTTTTAATATACTCCCCTTCACATGTAATGTTTGCCGCAATGCAGAGTTTGGTTTGCGGACGGCAATTATGGAGGATATCTTCTACCATCTTATTGTTGCGATAGGGCGTTTCGATGAAAAGTTGGGTCTGATGTTCATTGTAGACGTGCTGTTCCAGCGCTTTCAGTTTTTTGGCACGCTCTGCCGGTTCGATGGGAAGATAACCGTGGAAAGCGAAGCTCTGTCCGTTGAAGCCGGAGCCCATGACAGACAATATGATAGAAGAGGGCCCCACTAAAGGGACCACTCTTAAATTTTTCCGTTGGGCAATAGCCACGACATCCGCCCCCGGGTCGGCCACGGCCGGACAACCCGCTTCGGAAATTACTCCCATCGGCTGTCCTTCCATCAGAGGTTTCAGGTAGCCGGAGATGTCTTCGGGCGACGTATGCTTGTTCAACGTATAGAAGGCCAGTGCATCAATATCTATTTCCCTATCCACTTTTTTCAGGAAACGACGCGCCGAACGCACATCCTCCACAATAAAATGACGGATTCCCAGTATTATCTCCTTATTATAAGAAGGCAACACCTTTTCAACAGGTGTATCACCCAGGGTGACAGGCAAAAGATAAAGTGCAAGTTCCATTAGCCGTAGATGATATTTCCGTTTTCATCCTTATACTCATCCAAACCTTTCTCATAAGTAGCCATTGCACGAAGGCTCATGCCTACACTGGAGAAACCTCCGTCGTGGAACAAGTTCTGCATGGTGACCTTGCGGGTGAGGTCGGAGAACATGACGATACAGTAGTCGGCACACTCATCGGCAGAAGCATTGCCAAGCGGGGACATGCGGTTGGCGAAGTCGAACAGTTTGTCCATACCCTTCACACCCGAACCGGCAGTCGTCATTGTAGGAGACTGGGAAATGGTATTGACACGTACATTATGCTCGCGTCCGTAGATATAGCCGAAACTACGGGCAATGGATTCCAGCAGCGCCTTGGCATCTGCCATATCATTATAACCGTAGAATGTGCGTTGCGCCGCCACATAGCTCAAAGCCAGGATTGATCCGTAATCGGCAATGGCATTCAGCTTCTTGGCAGCCTGTATCATCTTATGGAAAGAAACTGCCGAAATATCCAGTGTCTTATCCAACATGTCATAATCCAAATCATCGTATGTACGTTTCTTACGTACATTGGGAGACATACCGATAGAGTGCAGCACGAAATCAACCGGGCCGCCCAATACTTCCATAGAGCGTTTGAATACAGTCTCCAAATCTTCCACACTCGTGGCATCTGCAGGAATGACCTCGCAGTTCAGTTTCTCGGCAAGTGCAGAAACTTCCCCCATGCGCACGGCAACCGGTGTATTCGACAAAGTGATGGTTGCACCTTCTTCCACAGCTTTTTCAGCCACTTTCCAGGCAATGGACTGCTCATTCAGAGCACCGAAAATAATGCCTCTTTTTCCTTTCAACAAATTGTAACTCATACCTATTTTACTATAATTTGGGGGCAAAGATAGTGCAATTTGAACGCATGGCAAAATAAGCTCGCCTAAAACGCGAAAAATACACGAAAACCGACAGGCGGAGCTCCTACGGGAGCAAAAGCTGCCATGAACAACTCCTGACGGTGCACTACTTCAGCCGTAGGCAAGCGTCAACAAATTCAGTTTGACACATTTACACATACGGCAAGCGCAAGTTCAGCAAATGTACCCATGAAACTAAAGACAGCATTTGAACATGACTGCAAAAAGCCCTATATTTGCACCCGTAAACAAAAGAGAAGAATATGAAGAAGTTGATAATATTTGACCTGGACGGGACTTTACTGAATACTATCGCCGATTTGGCACAAAGTACGAACTATGCCCTGCAAAAGCTCGGCTACCCCACCCACCCGGAATCAGCCTACAACTTTATGGTTGGCAACGGAATCAACAAATTGTTTGAGCGTGCCCTCCCTGAAGGGGAAAAGAGTGAAGAAAACGTTCTGCGCGTCCGCAAGGAATTCATTCCCTATTACGACATACACAATGCTGATAAAAGTCGACCTTACCCCGGCATCCCCGAGCTGTTGGAGCAATTGCAGGAAAAAGGGATGATGCTGGCTGTAGCTTCCAACAAATATCAATCGGCTACAGTGAAACTGATTTCACACTATTTCCCAAACATCCGTTTTACCGCCGTTTTCGGACAGAGGGAAGGAGTCAGCGTGAAGCCTGACCCGACAGTGGTACATGACATTCTGGACATAGCCCGGGTATCCCGTGAAGACGTGCTCTACGTGGGAGATTCCGGAGTGGACATGCAAACTGCCGCCAATGCCGGAATCACCGCCTGTGGAGTCACTTGGGGATTCCGCCCCCGCACCGAACTGGAAGCGTTTCACCCGGCACATATTGCAGACACTGCCGTGGATATTGCTTCCATTGCCGCTTCTTAAAGCGTCCATCCCCCTCGGAAGATATCAACCGGAATGCTTTAATCATATTTGCAAAGCATGAAACGCATGAGTGTTTAGAATAATTTCCTCATTCGCCCTTTGTCCCCAACTACGAAATAAGCATTCCGGTCTATCAGCATGGCGCGCCCGCGTTTCTTTTTCCGGTTTTCTTCATTGTCCACGTTCACCCCGACAACCCTGCCGTCATAGAAAGTGGAAATATCCTTGAAGATGGTATGCCCCACAATGATATGCTTGGCATCATACCGCTTCATAATCAGCTGCAGGGAGTCTTGTGCCAACGGATGATATTTCTCATCCGTCCGGACCAATCCCCGATACCAGATCGGGCCATTGCTGCCATAAAGGAAAGCGGTAAGAGGAGACAAGGCTTTGCGCTCTTTCTTGTTCATGAACAAGGCGCGGCTCATTTCTTCATTGACCGTAGGGATACTCAAGTTGCGGTCGTAAAAGTCCTTGCCCAAACCGGCATGCACATACAAATCGCTGCCGATGGCCTGCATCGTATTGCGGGTTCCAAGCCATCTGCCCAATTCCGTATCCGGACCAAACAATTGGGGGTAACCCATATGCAGCCTTTCGGCCAATGCTTTATACTTACCCTCGGTATAACGCAAGTCACCTGCCAACACCATCGGCTCGTGATTGCCCAGCAGGAAAGATACATGCCCGCCGGCTTCCGTTGCTTCCTTCTCCAGTTTATAGAACAGCCAGAAGATTTGCGGTACATCCTTGCCCCTGTCGAATATATCACCGATCACTACCAGATGATTCTTGCCGAAACTCCACCGATACTTCTTGTCGATAATATTGTTCCCTCTCAGCAAGCTAATGACACAATCCAATTTGCCATGAGGATCGGACATCACAAAGACTTTATCCGGCTGTCTGTACTTCCACCCGGGACGCTTGACAGGATGCAACTTGACGTCAAACGGGAACCGTCCTTTATGGTCAACCACATGCAAAGTGAAATCCTCCGGCAGGGCAACATAGGTGGTGTCCTTAATCCTTCCTTTAACATCAACACTGACTATACGTGCCTTGCCGTCCGGCTCGTAAATCACATAAGGTCCGTCTGCCGACAGTTTTTCTTTCTTCTCTTTGTCCCTCTTCTTGCCGTCTAAATCAAGAGTTCCGGCACTTAGGCCGGAACAGATGAACATAAGAGTAAATGCGACAAGGAAAGAATCTATGAAACAAGTCTTATTCTTCATGCGATTCAATATATTTCAGATTATATTCCACCGTATTCGGGATTCTGCTCCATGTTAGGATTGGTATCCATCTCTTTCTTAGGAATAGGAAGTACAATCATGTAGAAATTCCAGTCATATTCCATATATTTCGTATCATGCTTGGTGCTGGTCAGGTTGCTATCCTTCACGTCTATGCGTTTCACTGTCATTCCATTCCTTATAACATCATACATACGATGGCCTTCGGCAACAAGCTCCTTGCGGCGCTCATCCAGCACCCTCTCCAAAGTAATAGCCTGCCCCTGCACTGTTTTCTCCGGGTTGGCACGAGCCACAATCGGATCGAGGTATTTTACGGCAGAAAGATTATCGCCCAACTTGACAGCCGCCTCAGCTGCAATCAGATACACTTCGGACAATCGGATGAGCGGAATGTTAGCATCCGTAATATTCTCATTTTGCTGCGGTTGGTACTTGAATACATACGCATATTTTTTCTTATCGAAGCTCAGCAGCTTAAGGCGTACATCTTTCGGGTCTTCCTTCAGGAACTGGTAGAAAGAGCAAGTGATGCACATGTCATCGTAGCCATCCTTAGAGTTCAGATATCCCATGCTTTCTTTACCCGGACTGTCCGTAGTAAGGTTTACAATTTCAAACAGCACTTCGCCGGGGTTTGTTACCGAAGCATCTTCTGCCCATGCCGTGGGATAATTGTCATTCGTCCACAGAGCATATCCTCCCTTTTCCGCTCCTTTTATTGTCTCTTCTGCCATTTTCAGAGCATTGGCATTATCACCCTTATAAAGATACACGCGACTCAAAAGAGCTGTTGCCGCCCACTTATTGATTTTACCTTTATTGAAATCCCCACTTAACAAGCTGATACTTTCAGTGAAATCTTCTATCACCTTTGCATAACATTGGGCTACTGTGCTACGTGCCGGCTTACTATCTATAGTAGACAAGCCTTCCACAATGGGTACCCCCAACGACGCTCCGTTATCTTTCGTATACGGATAGCCGAAAATACGGGTCAAATCGAATAAAGCAAGTCCACGGATGGCCAGTGCCTCACCTTTCAAGTCGTTCCGATATTCGGTATCTTCTTCATCGATAGCCAGCTTGTCGATGTTCATCAAAATCAGGTTACAGTTCTGAATGATGGAATAAAGATAGGACCAATGAGTGGTAGGCCCGTTGTCTTTGGTGAAGTTGAAACGGTAGTAATTGGCCACGCGTTTTGTTGAACTGACAGCTTGCATGTCATCTCCCGTAACGTCTCCATAGTAAATCAAACGGCCGGAATAAGCGTTAGCACTCTGCATAGTACTGTAAATACCATTCAAAGTAAATTCCACATCCGACAATATGTTAATACTGGTCTCTGTATCTATCGAAGTAGACGGGTCAAGATCCAGCCAATCGTTTCCGCAAGAAGTAGCGGCAAACAGTACGGAACTGATAAATAAATATCTAAATAGTTTCATAAATCAAATGTTTTAATCGTTAGAAATTCACATTCACACCAAAGGTTACGGTTTTCAGGGGAGGAGTTCCCCAAATGGCAGTACCGCCACTGACTGCTTCCGGATCATAATAATCATAAGCCGCCCAAGTCCAAAGATTATTTGCACTTGCATACAGGCGTACGTTGTCAATTCCAATCTTTCGAGTCCAGTCCTTGGGAACGGTAAAACCGAAGGTCAAAGTCTTCAGACGAATGAAATCGGAGCTATGCAACCTGCGTGTGGTCGTCACTTTATTCATCGCTACATCCGGCTTTTCTATAAACAATTCATAGTTAGTCGCGTCTCCCGGCTTCTTCCAACTGTCACGGTAATAAGTCGGAATATTAGCCTCCAAGTCATTACCGCCATGTTCTGTTTTTTGCGCCCAGTTATCATAAGAGTAGCCGCCAAACTGGTAAGAGAACATAAAATTGAGATCAAACCATTTATAGCGTAAAGTATTGGACAGTCCACCGATAACATTCGGTTCGGCATGCTTGTCCAACACGATGGCATGCGCCTCATTTATTACTTCGGTTATCTCCTTCTTGTAATTTCCGTTCTCGTCCAGGTCGTTCGTATAGAACTGGGGGGCACCGGTTTCCGGATTGATTCCGGCAAACTCTATCATGTAGAAAGTGCGATATGATTTTCCCACTTTGCGGATTTGCGTACCCGAGCTGATTTCTGTTTGCATGCCATCCAATACCACGACTTCATTCTTATTGTGCGAAATGTTGAACATAGTATTCCACGAGAAATCTTTTGTCTGAATGTTGGTAGAGTTAATTTCCAGCTCCACACCTTTGTTCTTAACTTCACCGATGTTCATCAGGTAACTGCCGAATCCGGTAGTCATGGAGATGGGTCGGTCCATCAACAGGTTTTTAGTGGTGCGAGTATAATATTCCAGTGTAACATTCAGGCGGTTCCACAAGCTGAAGTCCAATCCCAGGTTAAAGTTATAATTGGTTTCCCACTGCAAATCATCATTCTTAAGCTGTGACTGAATGATACCGGGTTGTTCCAAATAGCCATTCGTCAGGCTGCTCAAGCCTCTGTATCCGAAATACTCGGAAGGAAGCGTACCGTTCACACCATAAGATGCACGTATCTTCAAATCTGTCAACCAATCTTTTGTCGGAGACATGAATCCTTCCTCTATGATACGCCACGCAGCAGATACCGACCAGAAATTACCCCAACGGTTATCCCTATAGAAACGCGAACTACCGTCCGTACGGAAACTACCGCCCAAATAGTATTTGTTCTTATAATCATAATTCAGGCGGAACAAGTAAGATACCATACGCGTACGTGTTTCGCTCCCCCCTACCGATTCGGTTTTCATGCCGTTACTGATATCATTCTTGTCGGCAGTGGCAAAGTTGGTAGCATAGCCTGAAAGATAATCGCGATACTGTTCATCAATCTCGTATCCAGCCAACGCATCGAAATGATGGTCTGTGGCAACCGCCTTTTTATAGCTCAACTGATTGGCCCATACCATCTTCTTGTATTCATAGAATTTCTTGCTCATGCCACCGTTGATGTCATCACCGTTGGAAGTACGGGGATCACTCCAGTCTTTACCTTTAGTATTCACATAATCATAACTAAAAGTTGAGCGGAATTTCAAGTCCTTGATAAACTCATACTCGCCGTAAATGGTATTGAAAGTACGGGTTACATATTCATGCTGGTAATCATAAGTGAGCGACAGCAATGGATTACGGTCGCTGTTGCGGATAAAACTGCGGTTCCAACTACCGTCTTCATTGTAGACCGGGTCCGAAGGTATAACCGCGTTTCTTGTCGTATAGAAAGGGGAAGTATACGAAGTACCTTCACCGTAAACATCCTGATTGACGGTAGCAAACAATACATTAGCCCCCAGCTTTAAACGGTCGGTAGCCTGGAAATCAACATTCAACCGGCCGCTGATACGTTCCAATCCGGAATTGAGCGATATACCATCTTGTTTGAGGTAAGAAAGTGAAGAATAGTACTTAAACCTATCTGTACCGCCTGCCAGAGAAGCCTCATAGGATTGGTGGGTTCCTTTCTTGAACAAGATGTCATCCCAATTCACATATCCGCACCAAGGAACAGGCGCATAGTCATCAATCTTTCCATCGGCATAAGTATTTGCGGCATCCTCACTCACACCTTTCTTGAGCTGTCCGGCTACCAAACCATCATAAATGTATTGACGGCGTTCTTCGCCTCCCATCACCGGACGATAGTCCATAGCAAAGTCAGAGCTTCCCCAATCTGCCTTCAACGTGATGGCAGGTTTGCCTGTTTTACCTTTCTTTGTCGTAATCAGCACTACTCCGTTTGCTGCACGCGAACCGTAAAGTGAAGCGGCTGCAGCATCCTTAATAATGGTAATCGATTCAATGTCGGTGCTACTGATAGTAGACATAATGTCAAGTCCTGCATCAGAACTCATTGTATTGATACTGCCCGAACGCATCGGCACCCCATCTATCACATAGAGCGGAGAATTGCTGGCATTGAAAGAGCCCATGCCGCGAATACTTAATGAAGAGGATGCACCCGGCTGACCGGAGGGAGAAGAAAATTGCACTCCCGGAGCGTTACCTTGCAGCAAATCTTTGAACGAAACAGCCGGAATGTCTTTCATCTTCTCACCTTTTATGTTAGAAGCCGAACCGGCATAAGCGGATTTCTTGAACGTACCGTAACCGGTAATCACCACTTCATCCATGATATTCACGTCCGGTGACATCACTATTTTTACC
>ULTU01021668.1_pt1 | contig 12009 bp, 9 predicted proteins | sample 1957861 | NCBI WGS metagenome assembly ULTU01 (sample SAMEA4835742, study PRJEB28245) | human gut metagenome | biome: gut microbiome; material: fecal sample | place: Denmark | collected 2008
GCACGTAAGTTACGCATATTAGTATATCCATCCATGGTACTTTTGTCAAGCACTTTTTGCAAAACGGTTTTCTTGGGCGATAGGGGTGGCTGGGGACTGCGAACCCTCTCGCACCGTCATTTCGAGCGCAAGCGAGAAATCTTTGTCATTCGCGGTCAAAATGGTCAATGTTTGGAAGCCTCAAACGGGAAACCGGCTCTTCAAGAAACCTTCGGGCATCGCCATGATCGATACTCCGCGGCACTTCTGATTTTTATGCGCCGCCCCCCTGAACCTCTTGAGCCTCGTGAACCCGCTGAACCTCGTTCACGCGCAATCAAAGGGCGAAACGTCTTTCCCCTATTTTTCTACAGATGATACAATTCCGGTCTTCTGTCACGAAATACATTGATGCTCTCTCGGATGCCCTGCAGCACATCCGTATCGATCTCCGCCGTGGCCACCTGCTCCTTTTCTCCCAGATGGAGCAGTTCTTCCCCCAAAGGCGAGAGGAGCATCGAGTTTCCGCCGTACTGCGTGCTGCCGGCACGGCCGCATTCATTCACTGCACAGAAAAACATCTGATTCTCGATCGCTCTGGCTTTAGAAAGCGTGATCCAGTGCTCCTTTCTTACGAGCGGCCAGGCTGCGGGGAGGAAAAACAGATCCACGCCCTGTAATGCTTCTGTCCGGATCAGCTCACAAAAGCGTACGTCGTAGCAGATCGCCATCGAGCAGGCGATCCCGTCCAGCGTAAAGTAGACAGTGGAAGAGCCACCGGTATACGACTTCGTTTCTCCCATCGGGCTGAAGCCGTGAATCTTATCATAGGAAGCAACGACCTCGCCCTTGCGATCAAAGATATAGCTTCGATTGAAAACGCATCCGTTTTCTAAAACGCTGACCGAGCCCGCCACGATATTGACGCCATGCTCCTTGGCAAAGGCTCCGAATACCTTTTTCGTCTGCACGCCATCTGCATCAGAAGCGGCATAGAGTGCGCTGTCCGGAGACGGAAAGAAGCCGGTGTTTAACGTTTCCGGCAGGACAAGAATGTCCGGCTTGTCTTCCAGCGCAAGCTCCATCAGCTGCACGGCTTTTTCATAATTTCTTTCCACCTGTCCCAGCGCTACATCCATTTGAATCAGACTGATCTTTTCCTTCATAAAGCCTCCACCCATCCTGTCACTCAAACGAACCATCGAATTTCATTCAATGTACCGCCTTCGGCTTTTCCTGTCAAGAAAAAAGACTCCCTCTTTCTCCCATCAAAAAAGCCGGAGGCAAAAGCCCCCGGCTCTTTTCTTATACAGGACAGCTATGAGATAGTCACTCCCTGCCCCTTATGATTTTCTCAATCAGGCAGATCATTCCGAAGGACACGATGCGCCATGCCCACCGTGACCTCATTGAAATGAAGCACACCCACGCCGACGAAGATCGCAACGCAGAGATGCTCATTCCAGCGGGCGATACCGATCTTGCCGCCAACATTCATGCCGATCGCCATCGGCTTCACCTGCTCGATGGCAGACTCCATGGCTCCGACCACAGAGCCATCACCCACATGAGTATCAGAGATGACCTTCTGCCTTTGGGCAGCTACGATGGCCGACTCGAAGATCTTCGGAAGGATATCCAGAAATTTCCCGCCAAAGTTCACAGCGACAGCGCGGATGCCATCCTTCGCCAGCCTTTCCTTCAGCGCATTCTCATCTGCCCGAGTCTCGGTCAAAGACATGCGGAGCGCGGCCCGTGCGATATCAGCACTCTGGTATTCTTTGTAAATCATCTCAGTTTTCCCGTTCTTTGATCTCGCGGATCAGGTTTGCAACGAACATCGGGAGAGACTGGGACCCCAGGTCGCCATTCTTTCTGCTTCTGACAGAAATGGTGTGACTCTTCATTTCCTGATCGCCCACGATGATCATGTACGGTACCTTCTCCATCTGTGCCTTGCGGATCTTGTAGCCCAGTGTTTCATTGGCCTCTTCCACTTCGACACGGATATCAGACTCGGACATAGCCGCTGCAACAGACTTCGCATATTCCAGATTCTTGTCCGTGACAGGGATGATCTTCGCCTGTACCGGAGCGATCCATGTCGGGAAAGCCCCTGCATAGTGTTCGATCAGGATGCCGATGAAACGTTCCAGAGAGCCGTAGCCTGCGCGGTGCAGCATGACCGCTCTGTGCTTTTCGCCATCTTCGCCGATATAGTTCACATCGAAACGTTCCGGCAGCTGCATATCCATCTGGATGGTGCCGCACTGCCAGGTACGTCCGAGAGAGTCCTGTACATGGAAATCGAGCTTCGGTCCATAGAAAGCACCGTCGCCTTCATTGATCTGGTACGGTACACCCGCCGCCTCGATCGCTTCACGGAGCGCATTCGTGGAGATCTCCCACAGCTCATCGCTGCCCATGGAGTTTTCCGGACGGGTAGAGAGTTCGACATGGTATTCCAGACCAAAGACACCATACATCTTCTGATACATCGCCATACACTTGATGACTTCATCCTTCATCTGTTCCTGCGTCATGAAAATGTGCGCATCATCCTGCGTGAAGCAGCGTACACGGAAAAGGCCGTGCAGCGCGCCCTTCAGCTCATGACGATGAACGAGACCGAATTCACCGACACGCATCGGCAGATCTCTGTAAGAACGCTGCTGGGTCTTGAAGAAAAGGATTCCGCCGGGGCAGTTCATCGGTTTGATCGCATAGTCTTCGTCATCGATCTGGGTGAAGTACATATTTTCCTTGTAATGATCCCAATGACCAGACTGCAGCCACAACTTCTTCGACAGGATGACCGGCGTCATGATCTCCACATAGCCGAATTCCTTGAAGAGCTCACGTTCATAGTCCATCAGTTTATTTCTGAGGATCATGCCCTTCGGATGGAAGAACGGGAAGCCGGGGCCCTCTTCATGGAAGGAGAAAAGATCGAGCTGCTTGCCGAGCTTTCTGTGATCGCGCTTCTCCGCCTCCGCACGGACGAAGAGATAGTGGTCAAGATCCTCCTTGCTGAAGAATGCCGTCGCATAGATACGCTGCAGCATTTTATTTTTGGAGTCGCCGCGCCAGTAAGCACCAGCGACCGTCATCAGCTTGAACGTCTTCACCTTGCCGGTGGACTTCAGATGCGGGCCCGCGCAGAGATCCGTGAAGTCCCCCTGTTCATAGAGAGAGATCGTTTCCTCTTCCGGCAGATCTTCGATCAGCATGACCTTGTAATCCTGGCCTTTATCCTTGAAATACTGGAGCGCTTCATCGCGCGGCAGCACCTTCTTCACCAGCGGGATATTTTCCTTCGCGATCTTCGACATCTCCTTCTCGATCGCTGCGAAATCCTCCTGGCTGAAAACATGATCAGAGTCCAGATCATAGTAGAAGCCATCATCGATCGCCGGTCCGATAGCAAACTTCACACCGGGGAACAGATGCTGGATCGCCTGTGCCATCACATGAGACGCCGTATGACGCAGCGTGAAAAGGCCTTCCGGATCCTCCTTCGTGAAGAATTCCACCTCTGCACCATCCACGATCGGATCGCGCAGATCCGTCAGCTCACCATTCACCTTCGCCACCAGCGCATTCTTGCCAAGGCTGTTGGAGATCGCCTTCGCTGCATCCGCCAGAGATACCGCGCTCTCGAACTCTTTCTCTTTTCCGTCTTTCAGACGAATCGTAATCATAGTATCTTCCTTTCTAAAAACAGACATTCACTGCTTGGGGACAGTGGCTTCCATTTTTGCTGCTTTCTGCTGTCTCTGCCATTTCAGCCGCTTCGCAGAAAGCAACATGAAAGCAATAAAAAAACTTCCGTCCCTAAGGGACGAAAGTTGTATTCCGTGGTTCCACCCAAATCAGAGCTAAAGCTCCACTTGTCGGCCCGGTAACGAGGCCACCCGGGAAGATTTCGATCCTCCTGCTCCAGAGCGGTAATCGATCCCCCCACCATCTGCTCCCACCAGCCGCAGACTCTCTTTGCGTGTACCAAGGATCCATCATGTCTCTATCCTCACATGTATGGTCATACTATAGACTTCTTTTTGGCGTTTGTCAAGAGGAAGGTTGGAGACTATGAGACGGAGAGTGTTGGTTTGTCAAACATATGTTACACCGTGCTTGATGAAATCATGGAGTGTATCTTTTGGAGATTTCCATCCAAGCGGTCGCATTGGGAAGCAGTTATAATCTCGATAATTATATCTTTTGAGTTGTATTCTGAAATCTTCAAAAGAGAAGAAACAATGCGTGGCATAAAAGCGTTCGTTATCCTTGCGATGACTGCGTTCTACTTTCCCGTTGTGTCTTGGGGTAAAGGGACGAATCTTTTTGTGCTTGATGCCTAATTCCTTTAATTTACGCTCAAAAAGAGTAAGGTCTTCGTCAAGCTTTGCTTTGGTGAATCGTTTAGTGAATTCGGTGCCGTTATCTGTCTGCACACATTCAATAGGCATCGGGAAAGCCTGAACGAGATGCACCAGAAATATCATGGAAGAGTAGGTGCTGTGCTCTTCAAAGGCTTCCACATAACGCCAGCGTGAGAACTCGTCAATGGCTGTATATTGATAGAAGCGTTTTCCTTTGGCTTCACCAGTCAGACATGCGGACGGCACAAACTTTACGTCAATCTGGATGCGCTGCCCTGAATACAGCATCTGTTCATAGGGTTTGGGCACATATTTGGGGTTAGGTGGTTTCACCGGAGTCACCCCTATGCGTTTCAATGTACGGTAAAGTCCGGTAATTGAACGACTGTATCCACGCTGACGCAGCTTTACCCAGAAAACCACCAGACCGGCTTCTGGATTTCGACGCCTCATATCCTGAATGAGCTTTAATTCCGCAGCTGTATGTGCTTTGGGATGGTGTTTTGGCCTGCGGGATTTATTACGTAGGGACTCCAGTGAGCCGTCATAACGTCGAAGCCAGCGATATACGTATTGGCGATATGTATTGTATTTGATGGCAGTTTTAGTAACGCCATGCTTCAACGCATATTCGACTATAGATCTACGATATTTCATAAGTTGTGATATACTGTTCATGCGAGATACTCCTTTGATAAAGGTTTCTTTTGACGAATTAACTATATCACAAGGATATCTCGCTTTTCATGTTTTCAATGTGTAACACATGTATTGTAATCCTACATCCCGGAATGTCGGAGCATACATGACGATTCCAATATCTTTTGAAACTTTGTACCTCGCCCTGACCGCTTGCGCAGCCTGATTCATTCGAGATTCATCAAAAAAAATATCGTTTCTCGGCATGCCCATAGACAGAAAATCTGGATGTATCCCCGTATCTTTCTTGAAGGAGTCGGTGAATCTACTGCATGAGCTCACAACATCATCGATTTTATTAAAGGTATGGTACGCTCTCAGTTTTTGCCATTTATTTGGATTCTTCAAAAATGCCGCATCAATTTTCTTGTACGCACCACCGCCATGCCACGTATTGATCCATACCTGCCCCTCTCGTTTTTCCAGCCAGGATGGGAGCCCATCATTGAAAAGAACAACAGATGCCGTGCAGAAATATCGCAAAAAAGAAAGACTATACCGAGAAAGGCATTCCACTTCCCCCGGATACGATGCGTCGCCAGCCTGTTTCCTCCCCCCCCAAAAAAATAATTTCTACATCCGCCTTTTCTTTACGCAAAAATTGATCAATGTATTTCAGATTGCAGTAGTAATGCCCATTCGAAGGAATAAACACGATACGATTCTTCTTCCTTGGCAATATAAATAGGACATGCAGCCCTGCATTGATTATCTTAGCTATTATAGTTTTTGCAATTTCAATCAACATTTTTTCGGCAGTCCTCTTTTTCATAATTTCACTTCTTGTTTCCATAATTTTTTATGCAAAATACTTAAAATACTTTTCCATCACACCGTCATCCAACTTCCTTTTCAGGTATTCTTCCCTGATTTTAGCAACCACTCTGGATTTCCACTCCTGCTTCTCAGCAATATTCTGTAAAAGTGCCGGATCACACTGATTCAACCAGCCCAGCTGGAAGTCCTTCCATTGTTCTTCATTATCCATATTCAATAGCCACAGGGCTGACTTCAATTGGTAATCATTGCAGATGTTGATAATCCAATCTTTCTCCTGCATTTTTTCCATCAACGCAATAGATACGAGACTGAGAATAAGCCTTACAATATCCTGATTCTTTGAGCATATTTTTCCTTTTTTCTTACACTCCAGATAATACGCATTTTTCTCATGCAATAATGAATCGAATTTTTCCTTCCATTCCGCAGACATAGGAAAAATCCCCCCACGCACCGCAACTGTGTATGTCAAATAGCCTTCTATGGAGCCTTCCGGAATCCAGTTTTTAATCCATTCTCTAATCAACTCTTGCGTATTTACTGAACAATGAGGATATATATAAATAAAGAAGCTAGCCTTTCTAATATCAGTCTTTTCCAAAAGTTTTTGGACCTTTTCACTTTCATCATGAACAATCCCCAACTGATTCAGTATCGACAGAGATAGACTTGTGAGGTCTGTCAATTCACCTAATACATATGGCTCTCTATATAATGGCAATACATCTATTATTTTATTAACCAGCTCAAGTAAAACATTTGATGATTCGCGATTCTTCTCGCCAAGCCAGTCTCCTCTCAAATGCCCAATAAAGTTATAAATCTCGCGAAAATATTCTCTAAATCGCCCGGGTGTCGATAATAATGAAATGATGGCCAATAAAACAGAACGGATTAATTGCTCATTAAGTTCTACATGACTGCAAATCATAAACAACGATGAAAGACAGCTACTAAATCGCCATGGCTCTTCGAAGTTTTTCGATAGATTTTCAGCCACCATTGACAAATATTTCATACCTTTTGAGGAAAGTTTCCCGGTCTTATGCCCTTGGAATATCCGCTCAATTTCTCGGACAGATAAATACCTGATTGCCAAGAACAACTCAAATACCTGAATTTCTTCCTCATGAACATTGTAAGTAGGAATCGCTACAGGATTCACCGTCATATCCTGCACCTTATCTTCTGTCAAAGCGGATGAAATAATCGCTATGGCCGCTCTGCTGTATATCGTTTTTATATCTTCAAAGTGATCAGTAAATGCATGATTTTTCTGCTGATAATTATAAAAATTTTTCACTTTATTACGTATTGTACGGTAAGCAGGAATACCTCCGTAGACAATATAATTTGTTTTTGCCTCTTCATCCACTTTCTCGGATTCTGTTACAACATTTTGCAACAAATCAAATGTAAGTCTAAAAGAATAGAACTCTTTTAAGAACTCATTTTTCCCCCAAAAGTTTCCCGTCAAATTCGGTATCTGATCAAAAATTTTATCCAAATCAAGATCAGGCCATTCTTTCTTAATATTCTCAGTTACATCATTGCTAACTGCCTGCTGTCCCGAATACCGCTGATTACACTTGGCAATAAAATATCCTGCAAAATTAGACTGGCTATAGTACAGATACGCCGCCTGCCTGGATAAAGTGTAAGCCTTAGAATAATCCCCTAAAAAATAGCAAAGATGTGCTTGCATCAGATTGGCATCAGGATCTCCTCCAGTGAGTAATTGCTCTCTTGTCTTTTTTAGCTCTTCTAGCTTTTGGATATCAAATGAATTCATAGCATTGAATATCTCATCCGGTTTATTATCCGCAGGAAAAACAGGAATAACCGCTTCCTTCTTACTGCCACAACAAAAGACCTTCAATTCCCATAATCCGCTCTTACGTAAAATATGCAAAAGAGTCTTAATCTTCTCTTGTTCTTTTGAGGTAAAATTCAAATGATTTGTAATTCCCTTATCATCCGTTATATCCAGTCCATTCTCACTATGTCTGACCTGGTCTAAAAGCTGATACCACTCCTCACTCTCAATAAATTCTCTGCCATCATAGTCATTAGCAGCCTCATTAGCTATAAAGCACAATTTCAGAAATAGAATACGCGATTCTTCCCAATCGTCATGCTGGGACAATGTAAAAGAAGATGCTCTCAGTAAGTTTTTGGTGTAAGCCAGGTTAAATCCGTTGGAAAAATCCTCAGGATCTAAATTCTTACAACTTATACAGCTAACGTTGAAATACCGCTGCAAAACGTCAATCACATGATTGGTATAAGGCACTTTCATAAAACGATATCCGCCAATTTTTTCCCAAAGCCTATCCAATATCGTACGCGGACTGTCATTTTGTAAAAGCCAATCTAAAACACGATTAAGCTTTTCCGTTTTAGAAAGAATCTCTCCTTTTTCTTGAAACATTCCGGCATATATTGTATTGATTCCCCAGTTTTTATAGTATTCTTCTTCATTTCGATCATAATCACCAATAGAAATCATATATGCCTGTTTGAAATCGTTTTGCAGAATACTCTTAAGCCATGCAAAAATCTGCCTCAAATCCGGATCGCTAAAACTGTACCCTACAAACAATAGAGTCTTCGTACCAACTAAAGAGGTAATGTAGTTTTTTATAAGGCGGAAATTTTGATCATAATTCATATAATCGTCTTCTTTAAGAACAAAATTACCATTCTCAAAATCCCCATGCATTTTAATAAGCGTTTTCCCGCATTTATAAGGAAGTTCATTATCTTTACTAACGACACGCAACACTTGTCCGATTTCTTCAGCGGCTCGCTCCAACAAATGATCATAATTGGTCGTCACTATGACATCAGTATCAAAGTCCAGAATTTTCTTATGTACAGGTTTTGTTGGTAAATTAATGCCAAACTTAAAAATATCGTGAATCAGCTGATTATAGTCATTTTGTCCCCTACTGTTGAAATAGTACTGAGGAATTTTCATATTATCCATATTATGGGGCGATAGATTCAATCTCTCTGCTATAACAGAAACAGCCTTCCCCCAAGACGGCATGCCGGAATCAAGCGATGTACCAGCGCCAATAAATAGGACAAGGTTATGATTCCCCATAGCTGAACGTATCAATCGTTTAGTCTCCTCATACTTTCCCTTGGTGAATGAATCTAAATGATTCAAGGTGATAGCATTTTTATCCATAATATACGATCCTTTCACTCAACAGCAAAAACGATAAATGCCATGCCTTACAACTGCGACATCGTTTTCACCAAATGGTAATTTTGAATGCCTAAGGAAGCTCTGATTAAATAGCCTCTGCTGCGAACGTTCGTTATTCACAAATGTTTTCATCTGAAAGTCTGTGAATCCCTCGTGATAAAATGTAAGATTTGTACATTTCTAGGTTCATTTCACGTATTTTTCAGATTTTGGTAGCATCCCCCCCCCGCAAAGCTCTGCCTAAAAGCCACTAAGAGATTTCCACTAGCAGGCCCCCTATTAAAGCGGTTGCAGTTCTGGTTTCTTTGTCAGGTACATTTCGGCCCCGCATTTTTCCTCCTTGTTCTTAGTAGAGTTCGTAGCACTGATTATGGTGGCATCCACAATGGTGCCGCCCTGCATAATCACCCCTTTTTATTTGAGGCATTTTTCATATCTGCAAAGATTTTCTCACCATTATGGTGCTGTTCAAGAAGATACCGGAATTTCCGCAAAGTAGTTGATTCCAGAACCTATTTCTACGTGAAATCAATGCACCTGAAAGTCCGTGTAGCATAACTATCGTAGATGCCATCTTCAATAGCAATATCAGACCGATTGAACTAAATCTGCATAAGGTACATGCGAAGCATCGTCTCAATGCCTTTTCCGGGATAATTACGCTTCCCGGAAGAATAGAATGGCAGAATCATCGCAATCCATGCGGACCATGGAATCATGGCATCCATAGCATCGAGGAATTCTTCGCGGTGTGTCTTCTTTTTGCGCTGATTGTATTCAAAGTCTGCTATTTCATGAGAAAATAACGTCTTTCATAACATATTTTATCTGTTACTTGTATTTTACAGGAAAAATCTATCTTAGGCGAGAAAATCTTGATTAAATCAGCTTTTCTTTAACTCATTAAAAAAGCTGTGAAAAACCTATTGCACAAAAAACAATCCCTACAAACGTACATAAATAGGCAAGCACGCAAAAAATAATTGTAACTATATGCCAAATAGAAATCTTATAATTCAAATTCAGCTCGCCGCCATCCTGCGCCCATTTCCTGATAATGGGAATCTGTCTTTCAAAAATAGCAGCATAATCTCCTTGCGCAAAATAAGAGGCCCCTACGCCCATGCCTGAAAGTAACGTGCCTACACCAAACGAAATCAATGCCTCCCAAATAAAAACATATACCACAGACAACTCCCCAGTAGACAAGAAATGACTCAAATTATTATTCATAAAAGCGATAAATGCTACGGTAGCACCTCCATTGATCATAATGATGCTTTTTAATGTATTTTGCCCCATGGAGATCATTGCCTTGAAATTCTCCTGTTGCGTCTTGAGAATGCTATTCTCAGTCATTTGCATCATAAGCAATCTCCGCTGATTAGCCAGCTCCAGCTCTTTTATTTTCACTGGACAAAGTTCATCCTCTGATGCCAAAAGCATTTCTATGCTTTCTATAGAAACCGTAGCCCCCCCCATTCGCCTTCTCTCGCTGAAGAAAGTTTTTTAATAGTTCATTTGCCATATAATATAACACTCCCTAATATAGCGGCTCACGCCACTTTATGCAGTCCTTAATTTTTTGCGGAAGATACTTTCCCCCATTAGATTTGTGGTAGCAACACAAAAATAGGATATTTCGCCTCGTAGTTTTTACAGATTTCATAAGTATGATCTGTAAAGCCATCATCAATCACGATTACTTCTGCCCTCTTATCCAGTTGAGGAAGCAAACTATCGAAGCACACCCCGATATACTTTTCCAAATTATAAGCAAGAATTATAACACTTAGCAGTATGGCTCTACACGCATTTTCTATAAACGAGGAAGGATAAACATCCCGCTTATTTTCGGGACATTTACTTATAAAATAAAATCTTAGCCACGAAATGATTTGCAATGCATAATCGGTTAGTTATAATAATCACGCCCAGTATGACTGCTGCAAGACTAATCGTTGAAACTGTCTTAAATAAAAAGCCGTATTGGGTAATCCAGTTACACGCATGATACGCTACAGCTTCCCTATACGCCGGACCAAGAATTTTCTCAATCACCACTATTTGTATCAGGTAAATGTTCATCATGTGTCGGCCTTCTGTAATAGCCAAATCCCAGATTTGTGTTCTTCTAAGAAAAACTATCCCACGATATAGCAAAATAAGAAACAGGTAACTACCCAGTATGCCAAGCACCAGTTTTAATCCATCATTCAGGATAAGCTGGAGCAAAGACTGATGACGCCAATCATAAGAAAAATCTTCCGGCGACCACGGCATATTGGAAAAAGCAACGTAAACGGCAACAAATAAAACAAATGCTACCTTCCAATATCGCATGTACTCTCTAAATCCAGTTTCCATATAGCGAGCCAGACAAAATCCCAGTGCAAAGAAAAAATACATATGCGGACTACGGTACGTAACATAAGGAATCATTGAAAAAATGACACCAGCAATTAGGAATTTCAAATCATGCTTGAAGCGGCCATTGCAAAAACAGCAGGCGGTTAATATAATCACCGTATTCACCGCTACATCCCCTATCCCTTAGCCGAGTAAAACCAGCATGTAGCAAATGGAACCATGGAATCGAGAATTGTATTTCCCCAGCCCCAGTCACAAGCTATTTTCAATAAGCCAAAAGAAATCATGGGGATAAACAATCCCAATAAACGGTTTCCAAGTTCCTTCTTTAGATAAGTGGCTGGCGCGGATTGCTTTGCTAATGAATGATAAAAAAAATATCCGCTCAGCCCCATAAAGAGCGGCATATGCATAGTGTAAATAAGACGTATCAAACCGTCTTCCTGCACTGGCCAACAACTAAGATCCGATGTCTGCTGTACTACATGCCCCCACACAACAAGAAAAATGGTAAAAAACTTCACTATATCAAGATAAACATTCCTTGTCTGTCTGTCTGTCTGTCTGTCTGTCTGTCTGTCT
>ULTU01060532.1_pt1 | contig 12006 bp, 10 predicted proteins | sample 1957861 | NCBI WGS metagenome assembly ULTU01 (sample SAMEA4835742, study PRJEB28245) | human gut metagenome | biome: gut microbiome; material: fecal sample | place: Denmark | collected 2008
ACGGATACCGCAACGAGTTCGAGGAATTTCTGCGCAACGAGTGCATCAAATAAAAAAAGCTGCATCGCAAACCGAATTGCGATGCAGCTTTTTTATGTATTTAGCAGAAGCAGCGGAGCATGTGTCCTGCTGCTTCCGTGTTGTCTTCAGTGATTAGAAGTCGTTGTTGTGATCGAGCGAGTCGTTGAAGTCGCGCGGCTCACGATGCTCGCGGTTCTCACGACGACCGTCGCGACGCTCGCCACCCTCACGGCGCGGACGACGCTCACCACGCTCGCCACGCGGACGGCGCTCACGCTCTACATATCCCTCCGGCTTCTCGAGAAGCACGCGGTGAGAGAGCTTGTACTTGCCAGTCTTCGGGTCGATCTCCATGAGCTTCACCTTGATCTTGTCGCCTTCCTTGATGCCAGCCTCTTCAACTGTCTCAAGACGCTTCCAGTCGATCTCAGAGATGTGGAGCAATCCGTCCTTGCCCGGCATGATCTCTACGAAGCAGCCGTAAGGCATGATTGAACGAACTGTGCCCTCGTATACCTCGCCTACCTCAGGGATAGCCACGATAGCCTTGATCTTGCCAAGCGCAGCGTCGATAGCGTCCTTGTTAGGAGCCGATACCTGCACCTTGCCTACGCCGTCTGCCTCGTCGATAGTGATAGTAGCGCCGGTGTCCTCCTGCATCTGCTGGATGATCTTGCCACCAGGGCCAATCACAGCACCGATGAACTCCTTCGGTATCTCGATCTGAACGATGCGCGGTACCTGCGGCTTCAGTTCCTTGCGCGGCTCAGAGATAGTCTCCATCATGCATTTGAGGATGTGCTCGCGGCCTTCCTTAGCCTGCATAAGAGCCTTCTCGAGAATCTCGAAGCTCAGACCGTCGCACTTGATATCCATCTGTGTAGCTGTCAAGCCTTTGGGTGTACCTGTTGTCTTGAAGTCCATATCGCCGAGGTGGTCCTCGTCGCCGAGGATATCGCTAAGCACAGCGTACTTCTCCTCGCCCGGGTTCTTGATAAGACCCATTGCGATACCTGATACCGGAGCCTTCATCGGAACACCTGCGTCCATGAGGGCGAGTGTGCCGGCACATACTGTAGCCATTGAAGACGAACCGTTCGACTCGAGAATCTGGCTCACGAGACGCACTGTGTAAGGGAAGTCCTCAGGAATCTGACCCTTCAGACCGCGCCATGCCAAGTGGCCGTGACCAATCTCGCGACGGCCTACACCGCGCTGAGCCTTAGCCTCGCCTGTGCAGAACGGCGGGAAGTTATAGTGGAGGAGGAAACGCTGGTAGCCGCGCTCGAGCACGTCGTCAACCAACTTCTCGTCCATCTTTGTACCGAGTGTACATGTAGAGAGCGACTGTGTCTCGCCACGTGTGAAGATAGAGCTTCCGTGAGGCATCGGCAGCGGAGAAACCTCGCACCAGATAGGACGGATGTCTGTAGTCTTACGACCATCGAGACGCTTGCCCTCGTCGAGGATGCAACGGCGCATAGAGTCGCGCATCACGTCGGCGTAGTAGCGCACCATCTCTGCGTGCTTCTCGTCGAGTTCCTCAGCGGTGAGGTCTGTGTGAGCTGCGTCGTAAGCCTCCTGGAAGTCAGAGAGAATCTTGTCGAAAGCCTCCTCGCGCGACTTCTTGTCGTGGTCGCCCGACTCTGCGATAGCGTAGCACTTGTCGTAGGTCTCCTTGCGGAGCTGCTCGCGGAGTTCCTCGTCGTTCACCTCGTGGCAGTACTCGCGCTTAACGTCTGTGCCAAGCTCCTTAGAGAGCTCTGTCTGCAGTTCGCACATCGGCTTGATGGCAGCCATAGCAGCCTTCAACGCGCCGATCATGTCCTGCTCCGAAACTTCCTTCATCTCGCCCTCTACCATCATGATGTTCTCTGCAGAAGCGCCTACCATGATATCCATGTCGGCATCCTTCATCTGCTCGAAGGTAGGGTTGATAACGTACTCGCCGTTGATGCGTGCTACACGCACTTCTGAAATCGGGCACTCGAAAGGTATATCTGAACAAGCCATAGCGGCTGAAGCTGCAAATCCAGCGAGAGCATCAGGCTGGTCAACGCCGTCGGCGCTGAGAAGCATAATCTGCACATATACCTCTGCGTGGTAGTTAGACGGGAAGAGCGGACGGAGCACACGGTCTACGAGACGCGATGTGAGGATCTCGTTGTCGCCCGACTTGCCTTCACGCTTTGTGAAGCCGCCAGGGAAACGGCCTGCTGCTGAGTACTGCTCTTTGTAGTCTACCTGCAAAGGCATGAAATCTGTTCCGGGAACTGCATCTTTTGCGGCACAAACAGTGGCGAGAAGTACGGTGTTGCCCATACGCAGTACAACACTTCCGTCGGTCTGCTTTGCCACTTTCCCGGTCTCAATGCTGATGGTTCTGCCATCAGGCAATGATACTGTCTTTGTAATTACGTTCATCTAAATCTTTATTTACATCAAAAAAATTGTAATACGTGAGCAAAGTTAGTCAATTTCAATGGTATAAACGAACAATCGCCGATTATTTTTGTTTTTTTGTATAATTTTCCACTACAGCATCTGCAATCATAGAAGATACGCTCCTCAGAGCCACGCAAGCCCCGTTTGTTATTCAGAACTTGAAACTCAGCCCTACACCCAATGTTTTTCTGTTTGCCAGATTATCATTGAGCATGCTGACGTTGGCAGAAAGCGCCAATTTCTTTTGATGATGGGCTGCTATAAGGAATGACGTGGTCCATATCACACTTGCTCCGAATGAGGCGGCTAATCCGATGGCAAATGGATTAACTCCGGGGCCGTTTTCTTGAAAAGATGCAACGTATGCCGTTCCTAATAAGCAAAATAAGCTGGCTAAAAAGAAGACACTGCCGCCCACCCAAGCTGTCCACTTGAATATTCTTGCCTTCTTCAACCGCTTGGCGGAAGTGTCTTCAGCGATACTTTTCAGCAATTCGGCGTCCGACACAAGTGTGTCGTTGTGTTGCAATAAAGTGAAGTTCTCTGACTTAACATCTGTGCCATAATTTTCCAACACCGTTACCGTCGAAGTAGCGGTTGGGTTGGCGTCATTGGCGATGGTGTCTTGAGCGTTGACGGCAAGTGAGCATATCACGACTGCCATCAACATAAAGAATCGTATAGTTCTCATCATTTCTTATGTTGTTATGCCAGCATATAATATGGCATAGGGTTAGACATAAGCAAATTTAGCTGATTCTCTCGAAATGACAAACAATAAAAAGAATTTTTTGATAAATTCGTTTATTATACGTACATTTGCATAAATGGGAGTCGCCGCTACGCTCTGTTGCTGCTTGCTCGGCTCCAACCCATGCAGCGTGTGCGGCTGTGTTGGTGCATACTTGCTTTGTTGGTGCATACTTGCTTTGTTGGTGCACTTCTTGCTCTGGCAAGCGGCAAAGCCGAGCGGAGACAAGTGCACCCCCTATAAATACCCTATAACCTTAAAGAAAAATAAAGATATGGACAAGAAAAACGAATTTATGCGCCGTGCCATCGAGCTCTCCGAGGAGAGTGTGCGCACTGGCGGCGGACCGTTCGGAGCGGTCATCGTGCGTGGCGACGAAATCATCGCCGAGGCGTCTAACAGCGTTACTATCGACAACGACCCTACGGCGCACGCCGAGGTGAACTGCATACGCAAGGCTACGCGCCGCTTAGGCACGTTCGACCTCGCCGGATGCGACATCTATACGTCCTGCGAGCCGTGCCCTATGTGCCTGGGCGCCATCTATTGGGCGCATCTCGACCGCATCTTCTACGGCAACGACCGCAAGGATGCTGCCGCCATCGGCTTCGACGACGACTTCATCTATCAGGAGATACCGCTCAAACCCGAACAGCGCCACAAGACGATGCAGCGTCTGATGGGTATGGAGGCACTCAAGGCGTTCCGCATGTGGGAGGAGAACACTGAGAAAACAGAATATTAAAATTAGTAATAGAGGTCTCCGGTCCTCGGCAGCACAAAGTCGAATATAAACAAGGCTAACTGCTGCGGAGGCCGGAGACCTCCGCTACTGTTATACAGCCTTGTTCATGCTCTTTATCTTGCCGGCGAGATAAGCCTTAAACTCCTCGCAGCCAATCACTTCTATATCCTCGTAGAGTCCGAGCACGAAGCGGCCTATGCCGAGGAACGACACCACTTCGCCTTCGAAAATCCAGGCGGTGTCGCCGTCGGCTGTGAAGCACTTTGCCGACTGCGGATACTCCTCCACCATGAGGTTGTAGGAGAGCAGTCCCATGCGCATTTTCACCATGTAGCGCTGCTCACCAGTGAACATGAACATGTCGGTGTACATCTGCTTGTGGCGGTCGTCGAAGGTCCAGGGCACGTCGATTATCTCCACCGACTCCATACGCGAGAGGCGGAACGTCTTGTTCTCGTGCGAGCGTATCTCGTGACAGCGCACGTCGCGCTCGTCGTTCATCAGCTGGTACGGCTCAACGATGCGGTCGGTGACGGTGTTGCTGTGGGGCGAGGCGTACTTGTGCAGCACTACCATCTTGCGCGTAGCCATCGCCTCGCGCAGCTTCGCCACGCAGTCGTTCATGCGGCGTTGCAGTTCGGGGTTGACGGCGTCGGGCAGATTGAACGATCGCGAGAGTTTCTGGCGTATGTTCACAGCTGTATGGTCGCGCGTGCCGTCGGTGTCGAGTCGGCGGCAGATGTATGCAGCCTCGTATTCGGAGAGCGAGATGTGCTCGTGCAGACGGCGGAAGAACGACGACGAGCGGTCGAGCCGATACGTGGTGCCGGTCTTCTGCAGATTGAAGCCGCAGTCGCGCAGGTAGTCGAAATAATAGTAGAGATTGCGGCGCGTAATGCCGAGGCGGTCAGCTATCTGCTGCGCCGTGTAGCTGTTGTTCTCTGTCAGTATGAGTATAAGGTCGAGTTCTCGACCATATTTATCCATTCGCATTGTTGTTGATGTTTAGTAGATTTGTTTTGTAGTTTTCTTTTTCTCTTTGCTTTCTATAGATCAGTAGTTTTCTTTTTCGGGTCGTGCAGCGGACGGAAACCGATCGGACGACGGACGGAAACCGATTGGACGGCGGACGGTGCCGATGACTTTTGAACAGAAGGTATAAGGCTTGCTGCGAATTTTTGATCCTTTATAAGCCAGACTAAGCCTTTCCAAACCTTTCTAAGCCTGACTAAGCCTGACTAAGCCTTTTAAGTCTTTCTAAGCTGAGGGCGTTCTGTTCTAAGCAATCCTAAGCCTTCCCCGACGGGGAAGGTTGGGAGGGGCTCTCCTCAAACTTCAGTTCGAGTTGTCCTCCGCCCAGCAGGTTGTAGCTCATTCGGTGGTAAGGCGTGGTGCCGTGCAGGCGTATGCCCTCGCGGTGCGCCTTCGTGGGATAGCCCTTGTTCTTCTGCCAGTCGTAGTAGGGATACTCCTCTGCAAGACGGTCCATGTATTCGTCGCGGAATGTCTTGGCGAGGATGCTCGCTGCGGCTATCGACTGATACTTGCCGTCGCCTTTCACTATCGTTGTGTGGGGCAGATCGCGGTAGGGAGTGAAGCGGTTGCCGTCGACGATGATGGCTTCGGGGCGCACGGTGAGCTGGTCGAGCGCGCGGTGCATGGCGAGGAAACTGGCGTTGAGTATGTTTATGCGGTCTATCTCCTCGGGCGTAACCACACCCACAGCCCACGCCACGGCGTCGCGCACTATCTGGTCGCGCAGTGTGCGTCGCGCTTTCTCGGTGAGCTTCTTCGAGTCGTTGAGCAGAGCGTTGTCGTAGTTGGGCGGCAGAATGACTGCGGCGGCGTATACGCTTCCGGCAAGACAGCCTCTGCCGGCTTCGTCGCAGCCTGCTTCGACGAGGTCGGTATAGTAATGGGGTAGCAAATGTGTCTTACTTTCCTGTTTTTTCTTTGTTGTCTGTTTCAATGTGCAATAACCCCGCTTACGGGTGCAACTCTTTTCCGTTTGCAAAGTTAGCTTTTATAATACAAACTACAAAGCGATTGTAAGATTTCTTTAACAAAGAAATACAGAAAGAGAAATGTTATTTCCATAAAGCCCACTAATTTTGCAAGCGAAGATAAGAAACAATATGTATCACCTTATATAATATATAGATTATGGAAAAGAACATCACACTCCAGCAGTCGGACATCCGTGTTATCAACGCAAAGCAGGTGCAGACTTCTGCCCTACTCGACGGCATGAAAAAAGCCGCAACCGCTCCGGTGGAGTGGTTACGGCAGTATTATTCGAGCGTGCTTGAGCGCGAGGTGACTATGGGTCAGACTCTGCGCTACCTGCACGCGCAGCTTGCTTTCGTTATGTGCGTATTCCCTACATACGACTCGCTGCTTGTGCATCTCGGCGTATGCGCTTGGATGCTGTGGGCGGTGCTGAAGTGCAGAGGATAGACCGCTGAAGTGCAGAGGATAGGCTGCTGATGCGGCGCCTCTGCGTCGTAGATGTCTGCGTGCTGCGCTGCGCGGCATCAGAACATCTGGCTCACGCGCTTCACTCCAGCCACGAGAGCGTCCACTTCTTCCTTCGTGTTGTAGAGTCCGAACGACGCACGCACCATGCCCTGTATGCCGAAGCGGTCCATAACGGGCTGTGCGCAGTGGTGACCGGTGCGCACGGCGATGCCGAGTCGGTCGAGCAGCGTGCCCATGTCGAGATGGTGTATGTCGCCCACGAGGAACGACACCACAGCGTCCTTGCCCTCGGTGGTTCCGAAGAGGCGCATGCCGTCTATCTCCGCCAAGCGCTTCATGCAGTAGTCGGTGAGCTCGCGCTCGTGTGCGGTGATGTTGTCCATGCCGAGCGCCGACACATAGTTGAGCGCCGTAGCCAGTCCGTGCGTAGCCACATAGTCGGGCGTTCCGGCTTCGAACTTGAACGGCAGCTTCTCGAAGGTGGTCTTCTCGAAGCTCACGCTTTCTATCATCTCGCCGCCTCCTTGATAGGGCGGCATGCGGTCGAGCCATTCTTCCTTGCCGTAGAGCACACCGATGCCGGTCGGTCCGTATATCTTATGTCCGCTGAAGGCGAAGAAGTCGCAGTCGATTGACTGCACGTCTATGGCGAAATGGGGCGTCGATTGCGCTCCGTCTACGAGCACCGGCACGCCGTGCTCATGCGCTATGCGCACAATCTCCTTCACGGGGTTCACTGTTCCGAGCGTATTGCTCACGTGAGCCACACTTACAATCTTCGTTTTCTCAGAGAACAGCTGCTCGTATGCCTGCATGTCGAGCTTTCCGCTGTCGTCCATCGGAATCACCTTCAGCGCAATGCCGCGTTTCGCTGCCTGCAACTGCCAGGGAACGATGTTCGAGTGGTGCTCCATTACGGACACTATCACCTCATCGCCTTCCGCCATGAACGCTTCGCAGAACGATGCAGCCACGAGATTTATGCTCTCCGTGGTGCCGCGCGTGAAGATTATCTCTTCTGTCTTCGGCGCGTTGATAAACTGGCGCACGGTCTCGCGTGCCGCTTCGTGCAGGTCGGTGGCGCGCTGCGAGAGATAGTGTACGCCGCGGTGCACATTGGCGTTGGCGTTGAGATACTCTTCGCGCATGGCATCGAGCACGCACAACGGCTTCTGCGTGGTAGCTCCGTTGTCGAGATAGACGAGCGGACGGTCGTAGACGGTGCGCGAAAGGATTGGGAAATCGGCGCGAACCTTATTTATATCGTACATAGTATTGTTGGTTGATATGGTGAGAGTTTTATCAGGTGAGAGTTCTCTCAACTGAAATTACTTGCAGAGCTTGCAGCCCTCACACTTGCTCAGTTCGCCGCGGAAGCGCTTCTCCACGAGATAGTGCAGTCGGTCGCGCAGCGGTTCGAGCTGTATCTTGTCGATAACCTCGTTGATGAATGCGAACTCGAGGAGCAGCTTTGCCTCCTTCTCGCTGATGCCGCGCTGACGCATGTAGAAGAGCGCCGCATCGTTGAGCTGACCCACGGTAGATCCGTGCGAGCACTTCACGTCGTCGGCGTATATCTCGAGCATCGGCTGCGTGTACATACGCGCCGTCTTTGTGGCGCAAAGGTTCTGGTTCACCTCCTCCGACACGGTATGCTGCGCGCCGTGACGCACGAGCACTCTGCCTGCGAAGGCTCCCGTCGCCTTGTCGTTGAGCACGTACTTGTAGAGTTCGTGACTCGTGCAGTGCGACACTTGGTGATCTATCAGCGTGTTGTTGTCCACGTGCTGGGTCTTGTCGGCTATCACGCAGCCGTTGCACCAGCACTCTGCGCCCTCGCCCTTGAGCTGCACGTCGAGTCGGTTGCGCGTGACGCCGTTGTGCAGCGTGATGACGTTGTGGTTGAAACGCGAGTCGCGCTCCTGCTCTACGTATACGTTCGAGATGCGTGTATTCTTGTAGTGGGTCTCCTCCATGCAATAGAGGTCGAGCGATGCGTTTGCTCCGACGTAAGCCTCAATCACCTGGGTTGTGAGGAACTGCTGGTCGTCGGCAGCGTGGTCGCAGAAGAGGAACTTAGCGTTTGCGCCCTCCTCCATCACGATGAGCACGCGGCGGTTCACCATCATAGCCACATCGGAGCGCAGGATGTTGATGACCTGCACGGTCTTGTCGACAACGACATTGCGCTTGACGTGAACGAGCAGACCGTCCTGCGCCAGCATGGTGTTGAGTGCGGTGATGCCGTCTTCGTCGCTCTTCGCCAATCGTGCGTAGTGCTTAGCCACAAACTCGGGGTTTGCCTTTGCGTATTCGGCAAGCGACGCCACCTCGATGCCTTCGGGCAGGTTCTCCTTGGGCTGCAGCGACTGGCGGAACTGGTCGTTAACGATGAAGTAGAGCGATGTGCTGAGGTTCGGCACGTCGCATCGGAACGCCTTGTACGGGTCTACCGGCACTTCAAGACGGTTGATGTTCAGTCCGTAGTTGGGCTCGAAGAGCTTGTCTATCGTTGTATATTTGTATCGCTCCACTTTTCGCGAAGGGAAGCCGAGACGCTCGAAGCTGTTGAAGGCTTCGTCGCGCACAGCGTTCAGCACGTCGGCGCTGTGGGCGCAGATCTGCTCGCGGCATTCGCGGTAGAGGTCGATGTATTGTTGTTCTGAAGTCATTGTTCTGAATTTTATTCTTCTTCAAGTTCAGCTTTTATCCAATCGTATCCTCGCTGCTCAATCTCCTTTGCGAGTTCGGGTCCGGCGGTCTTCACGATGCGTCCCTTGTAAAGCACGTGAACGACGTCGGGCTTTATCATGTCGAGGAGTCGCTCGTAGTGGGTGATGACGATGGCTGACGTCTCCGGCGTGTGCATCTTGTTGACACCGTCGGCTACGATGCGCATTGCGTCGACGTCGAGTCCGGAGTCGGTCTCGTCGAGAATGGCGAGCTTCGGTTCGAGCATTGCCATCTGGAATATCTCGTTGCGCTTCTTCTCACCACCCGAGAAGCCTTCGTTGACAGAACGGCGTGTGAACTTGGAGTCGAGTTCCACGACCTTGCGCTTCTCGTTCATCAGCTTGAGGAAGTCGCCCGCCTTCAGTTCGGGCTGTCCCTGATACTTGCGTTTCTCGTTGACAGCTGCCTTGAGGAAGTTGGTCATCGACACGCCCGGTATCTCCACCGGATACTGGAACGAGAGGAACAGACCTTCGTGCGCACGGTCTTCGGGCTTCATCTCAAGGATGTTCTTGCCGTTGAACCATGCCTCGCCTGCTGTCACCTCATAAAGCGGATTGCCTGTGAGCACGGCGCTGAGTGTAGACTTTCCTGAACCGTTCGGTCCCATGATGGCGTGTATCTCGCCATCATTTATAGTGAGGTTGATGCCTCTTAGTATTTCCTTGCCAGCGATAGTGGCATGGAGGTTTTTTACTTCTAACATATCGAGTTTTGAATTTTTATATTAATACGAATCGAGCACGCGTCCGAGTTTCATACGGCGTCGTTCCTTCTTCGTTTCTCGTTTCGGTTCGTCGTTGGGGTCGTATATGCCGAGTGCCACTTCGATGAGCGTGAAGAGACTGTTGCCGTCGGCTGCAGTGAAGCGGAACGGGAACGTGGCCTTCAAGCCTATCTGTATGTTGTGGCGGTGCATGTTAGAGTGCAGCCTGTATACGTCGGGGTTGCCGTTGCAGGTCGTAGCTACGTGCGCCTTGCCGTCGATGGCGAGCGCGTATCCGTACTGGAACTCGAGCGCGAGCGACGAGAAGATGTAGCAGTCTACTCCTACCGCCGGCGCTACGCTCACACGCGGCAGACTTATTGTGCTGTTGCGCTCGTAGCTGTCGTCAGCGTTCCATCCGCTCATGCTGTGCTGCTCGTGCCGACCGGCTACGTTGATGTTGGTCATGAGCGAGGCGTAGGGCTGCAGGGCGAAGCGCTTGTTCAGGGGATAGTAGCGTGCGCCGAGCACTATGTTCTGCATTGTGGCGTCCACTTTGCTGCCGAACCATTGCACGGTCTCGGCGTTGTAGCCGCCTACGAGCGAGAAGTGCTGCTTTGGCAGGTAGTATTCTACCAGCACGTTGCATTGGGGCGAGGCGAACGTTGCGATGTTGCCTGCGTCGCGCGGCGAGCGTTCTACGCTTGCCGTTGTGGGGCACGAGAGGTTCATGCCTGCTATCACTGCCCAGCGGCACGGCACATCGTCGTCGCCTGCAAAGGCTGTGGCGGCGCAGACTGCGAGAGCTGCTGTGGCGGTCATTATTCTGCGGAACATATATTGAGTTTTGAGTTTTGAATTCAAAATCCTATCCCACTGTTCCCTCAAGCGACACGCTGAGCAGCTTCTGCGCCTCGACGGCGAACTCCATAGGCAGCTTGTTGAGCACGTCCTTGGCGTATCCGTTCACGATGAGCCCCACGGCTTGCTCGGTGGGTATGCCGCGCTGGTTGCAGTAGAAGAGCTGGTCTTCCGAAATCTTCGACGTCGTAGCCTCGTGCTCCACCACTGCCGTGTCGTTGTGTATATCCATGTATGGGAAGGTGTGCGCTCCGCAGTCGGAACCGAGCAGCAGCGAGTCGCACGACGAGTAGTTGCGTGCGTTGTCGGCGTTGCTTGTGGCGCGCACCAGTCCGCGGTACGAGTTCTGGCTGTGTCCGGCTGAGATGCCCTTCGATATGATTGTCGACTTGGTGTTCTTGCCCATGTGTATCATCTTCGTGCCGGTGTCTGCCTCCTGATAGTTGTTGGTGACGGCTACGGAGTAGAACTCCGCCTGCGAGCCGTCGCCGCGCAGCACGCACGACGGGTATTTCCATGTGATGGCAGAGCCGGTCTCCACCTGCGTCCACGAGAGTTTCGAGTTGACGCCGCGCAGGTCGCCTCGCTTCGTCACGAGGTTGAGCACACCGCCCTTGCCATGCTCGTCGCCCGGGTACCAGTTCTGCACGGTAGAGTATTTCACTTCGGCGTTGTCCTTCACGACGATCTCCACGATGGCTGCGTGCAGCTGGTTCTCGTCGCGCATCGGCGCCGTGCAACCTTCGAGGTAGCTCACGTATGCGTCGTCGTCGGCAATGATGAGCGTGCGCTCGAACTGGCCGGTGTTGCGTGCGTTGATGCGGAAGTAGGAGCTAAGCTCCATCGGGCAGCGCACGCCCTTGGGTATGTAGACGAACGATCCGTCGGAGAACACGGCGCTGTTGAGCGCAGCGAAGAAGTTGTCGCGGTAGGGCACCACGCTTCCCAAGTACTCGCGCACGAGGTCGGGATGGTTCTTTATGGCGTCGCCTATAGAGCAGAAGATGATGCCTTTCTCGGCGAGGTGCTGCGAGAAGGTGGTCTTCACGCTCACGGAGTCCATGATGGCGTCTACCGCCACGCCGCTCAGCGCGAGTCGTTCTTCGAGAGGTATTCCGAGCTTGTCGAATGTCTTCATCAGCTCGGGGTCTATCTCCTTATTCTCGTTCTTCTTCTTTGCGAGCGGGTCGGCGTAGTACGAAATCGCCTGATAGTCGATCTCGGGCACGTGCACGTGGCCCCACTTCGGCTCCTTCAGCGTCTGCC
>ULTU01092781.1_pt1 | contig 11975 bp, 9 predicted proteins | sample 1957861 | NCBI WGS metagenome assembly ULTU01 (sample SAMEA4835742, study PRJEB28245) | human gut metagenome | biome: gut microbiome; material: fecal sample | place: Denmark | collected 2008
AAACAAAAATGTTTGTGATTGTGCCTGTCTTCACGAAAGTCATGTGGAGCAAGCTAGGAGTGCAATAAACAATGTAGATATATTTGATACGATGTCGACATTTTTCAAGACATTTGCGGATATAACTAGACTAAAAATCATTTGTGCGCTTGACGAAGTTGGGTGTATGTGTGTTTGCGATATTGCATACACACTTCAAATGACAAAGTCGGCAATATCTCATCAACTTAAATTTTTGAAGGACAACAAACTTATTAAATCCGAAAAAAATGGCAAAGAGATTTTTTATAGTTTGGCAGATGAGCATGTTAAAACTATTTTTGAAATGGGACTAAGCCATTTGGGAGAGTTGGAGAGATGAAAAAAGAATATAATATAACTGGTTTGGATTGTGGACATTGTGCTTTGACGCTTGAAAAATATTTACAAAAAGTAGATGGTGTTATTAGCGCAAGTATTAATTTTTCTACAAGCAAACTTTATTTAGAAATTGAAGACGACAAGGTGCTTAGCACTATAAAAAATATTAATAAGACTATTAAGCAAGTCAATCCAGATGTAAAAATATCTCAAGGCCATGACCACTCATTTGATTCGACAGTCAGCCAATTGGATATAATCTTGTATTGTGTGGGACTTGTGCTTGGGTTAATTATTTTATTTGTCAAACCTATTCCTACTTGGCTATATTTTACAATGCTTATAACAAGCTTGTTACTTATGGGTTACAAGACATATTTTAAGGCTATTTTTCAATCAATTCATCTAAAATTAGACGAAAACACCCTAGTTACGATTTCGATTATTGGTGCATGTGCATTGAATGAAAGCATGGAAGGGCTAATGGTTATTGCGCTTTATACACTAGGCAAAATGCTTGAGTCAAGAGCGGTCAACTACTCAAGAAAGAGTATATCCGCACTTATTAATACTCAACCTGAGTATGCAATAATTCTCAAAGATGAAAGGGAAGAAAAAGTTAAACCCGAACAAGTCGAAGTTGGAGATATAATTGTTGTTAAACCAGGAGAAAAAATTCCAGTTGACGGGGTTATAATAGACGGAAATTGCAATATAGACAAACGTCACTTGACCGGTGAGAGTATTCCCGTAAATGTAAGTGTTGACGATAGCGTACCATCTGGAAGTATAGTTTTGGACGGTATGCTTAAAATCAAGGCGACTAGCAAGTATACAGATAGTACAGTAAGTAAGATTTTGAATTTAGTTAGCAATGCTACTAACAAAAAATCCAAGACCGAAACATTTATTTCTAGGTTTTCTAGTTACTATACACTAGGTGTAATAATACTATCCTTTGTTGTTTGGGGAATTACTTGGGCGGTGCTTGGAAATATAAATACAGCGATTTATAGGGGACTAATATTTTTGGTTGTATCTTGCCCTTGTGCATTTGCAATTTCTGTTCCGCTTAGTTATTTCTCTGGCATCGGTAGATGTAGCAAACAAGGAATTTTGATTAAGGGTAGCAACTATCTTGATACCTGTGCAAGCATTGACGAAATCCTTCTTGACAAAACTGGCACATTGACAACGGGAGAGTTTGAAGTGGTCAAGGTGGAAACTACTCAAGGAACAAAAGAAAGCGAACTATTTGAAATAGTGGTTGCTGGTGAACAAAATTCATTACATCCGATTGCAAAAGCAATATGTGGGTTTTATGGCAAAAACTCCAAATGTGTTGCCAAAAACTATCATGAAGTTGCTGGAAAAGGTATAGAATTTGAAATTAAAAGAAATAAATATTTTGTTGGAAGAAGTTTGAATTCCAAAGGCTACACCCAAGTTGATGTTTTGAAATCGGATAAACTTATTGGTTCAATTTATTTGCAAGACAAAATTAAATCTAGTTCATATGTTATGGTAGAAAATCTCAAAAAATTAAATGTTTCATCTATGATGCTAACTGGAGATAACATGTCGATTGCAAAAAAAGTTTGCCAAGATATTGGCATTGATTCTTATCATGCCGAACTTATGCCACAAGACAAATTCAATATTTTGGAAAAAGAAAAAAGCAAAGGCAAAACTGTTGCCTTTGTGGGCGATGGAATAAATGATGCGCCCGCTTTGACTCTTTCTGATGTTGGTATTAGTATGGGTATCATGGGTAGTCAAGCGACAATTGAAAGCAGTGATGTAGTAATAGCCGATGACAATCTTAAACGTATTCCCGATTTAATCAAAATTTCCAAACGCACAAAAAAAATTGTGCTTGAAAATATTATTTTTGCTGGAGTTACAAAACTAACATTTTTAATTCTTGGCGCACTAGGAATTACAGGAATGCTTCTTGCGGTATTTGCCGATGTGGGAGTTACATTGCTTGCAATTTTAAATTCACTAAGAGTACTCACTTACAAAATTAAAAATTAATATTTGACACCTTATTTGAAAGCTACTTTGACGGGTTTTTATCTAAGGTGTTTTTTGGAGTATTTATCGAGTAGTCATGTGGTTTTCAAAAAAAGTCAGACTGTTTAAACAATCTGACTTTTGTTTCCATTTTCATTCATAAAGTTATAGGAACATATAAATTTCAAATTTAGTTAATATTAATTTAAATGATTTTGAATACCATTTAATCAAAACTATTTTAAATTATATGCTTTCTATTAATAATTTTGGCGTAACCTATTTTTAATTAGTAACAAATTACTCAAGGTTACCCATATAACTTGCCAAACGCAATAGTTGAGTACTATAGCCGTATTCGTTATCGTACCATGCTACAAGTTTAACAAATGTAGGGGATAGCATAATGCCTGCTTCGGCATCAAATATAGATGCACGATTGTCTGACATAAAGTCGGTTGAAACCAAAGGTTCGTCGGTGTATCCTAAGATACCTTTCATTTCGTTTTCACTTGCACGTTTCATAACTGCTTTGATTTCGTCATAAGTAGTTTCTTTTTCAAGTCTTACAGTTAGGTCTACTACAGACACATTAAGTGTAGGAACTCTGAAACTCATACCTGTTAGTTTGCCATTAAGTTCTGGAATAACTTTGCCAACAGCTTTGGCAGCACCAGTGCTAGAAGGAATAATATTACCCGATGCAGCACGGCCACCACGCCAGTCTTTTTTGCTAGGGCCGTCAACTGTTAGTTGAGTAGCAGTGGTTGAGTGAACTGTAGTCATAAGCCCTTCAACAACTCCAAAGTTATCCTTAACAACTTTTGTAAGTGGAGCTAGACAGTTTGTTGTACAACTTGCATTAGATACAACTGTCATGTCTTTTGTATAAGTCTTTTCGTTTACACCATAAACAAACATAGGTGCATCTTTTGATGGAGCAGAAATAATAACTCTCTTTGCTCCGCCGACCAAGTGTTTGCTTGCGCCTTCAACTGTTGTAAATTTGCCAGTACATTCAACAACATAATCTACACCAACGCTTTTCCAATCAATTTCTTCTGGGTTTAGACAAGCAAAGAACTTAACTTTCTTTCCGTTAACAATCAAATTGTCTCCGTCAAGAGCCAAAGTGCCTTTGAATTTTCCATGCATGCTGTCTCTTTCCAACAAATATTTTGCATAGTCTGGTGTTAGGAATGGGTCGTTGATTCCAACTACTTCGATATTGTCAAAATCTTGAGAAATACGAGTAATTAGTCTACCAATTCTTCCAAAACCATTAATACCAAGTTTTATAGTTTTGCTCATTTTTATTCTCCTTTAATTTTAAAAAATGGATAATTCCATTACATTTATATTATAACAAGTTTTGGGGATTTAAATCAACTAAATTAGGACAAATAAATTTGCCATTTTCATAAATTAAATGGCTGTCAAAGTATATTTTGTCACCGCCAATCTCTTGGCTTAACTTCAAAATCAAATCTATTTGCAAAGCACTATTATTTTCGTTATAATAATCTTCATAAAAAATTATGTTTCAATTTTGCAAGTTTGATACAATTTTGTTGATTTTTTTAAAATCCCAACCAAAATTTAGTCCATTTTATGGTATTAAGTTTAAAAAAATTACATTAATTTAACATTTTTTATTGAATTACATATTTGTCTGTGTTAAACTAAAAGAAATCAAAAAAAGGGGAAATCATCATGAGTGAAACTAACTATTCTTTGTCTAAACTTACTTTGTCACGTATGATTGTGCCCGAAACTCTCAAAAATTATAGTTATTTTATTGAGCATCTGCCAATTGGCGACAGGCTTTCTTATACATCTGTTAATGACCAAGTACTTGAACATATTTTAAATAGTAATGACGGAAAGTTAATTCTCAAAAAAGGCATGGGAGACAAAGTTGAGTTCTTTTCTCCAAAACTAGAAGATATTTCCAATTGTTTTTTAAGTGGTGTTTGGGATTTGGCAAAGTTGGAAGACAAAATAAAAATTATCAATATGTATACTGACTATTTTTTTGGCAATGAACCTTGCAAACCAAAACTTTTGATGATTTCAAATGATGCTAGACTTCATAATCAAAATATTTTGGGTTCATTCATGCCCGACATAAATAGGGTTTTTATTAATCTAGATAATCTTTCAAATGCTCCGGGACTGAAACTTCTAAAAATTCTTTATCATGAATTTACTCATGTCAAAGATTTTTATAGAATAGAAAATGATGTTATTCCAAGTCTACTTACAACTTATCATGGAATTTCCGACGAAAAGGTTGAAACATGGAAGGCATCAAAGTCGTGCATCAAAGCTATAATGGACATGAAGATTATGGGAAATTTGCATAATTACAAAACTGGTCATGATGAACATATTAGCAATAAGTTGTGCAACGATATTTTGCGTGCAAAGAATTTTATAACACCAATATTTCCAGCACATATTGGCGAAGAGATTTTCACCACTGCTGATTTTAGCAATTATGTTGATTTTATGCTATATTATTTTTGCCCAATTGAAAGACTTGCAAGAATTAGTGTTAGACAGTTCTTCAAGCCAAAATTAACAGACGAAAATGCCTATACTCACCAAGATTACAACTTTATTTCGAATCAAGTTGACGAGGAATTGTTTGTAGATGATGAACTTAAGTATTTTGAAAAGAGTCTTTCGGCGCTAGGGGAGACTTTGACTTCCAAAAAAGAATTACTTGATTTAAAACTCAAAAGAGATTTTTATAATAACTCCTTTGTGTTTAGTCCATCGGGCAAAAGACTTAGATATCCACTTGAAGCCGAACAATATGGCAATGAATATTCTCAAATGATATATAATATGTTTAAATTTTATAAAATTAACAAACGAGACGAAAAAAATGAAAAAAGTATCTAACAAAATTTAGATACTTTTTTTTTGGTTAATTTTTGTTTGAAATGTTGTATTTTTCTAGTTTGTTACTAAGGTCTTTGAGTTCGGCTATTTCAAATACCTGACCGACTCTATAATGTAGTGTTTTCTTAATGGCAAATACAAATGATAATATTAGTCCAAATATTCCAACTACAAACAATGTGACATACAAAAGTGCATGGATTTCCCAACGCATAACAGTACCCACAATTCCAACTCCAATAAGTGCAATTGCTAGTATCAAACTAATCAAAGATATAATTCCACAAACCTTGTATGCTTTGATTTTTTCGTCGTAGTTTTTGTTTTCTTTCATCTTGCTATCAATTTCAAGTTGAATTACATCAGTTGGATAGCCTACAAAACTATCAAGAACTCTTAGTTGTCTATTTTTTTGTGGCAATTGATTAATAGTCTTGACTACATCGTTATCAAGCAACTGAATATCTGTTTCGGCACATCTATCTTTGAATATTCCAAGCATTGAAATGCCCATTTTATAAAAACCACGCTTAATATTAACACCAAGTTTTTTAAATCCCGAGTATTCTTTTTTGAGATATACAATTTTGTTTCCTGCCTTCCAACTAGCAATAAAAGCTTTGATTACATCAACATTAGGTAGTTCCTTGCCAGAATATATAATTGTAGCATCATAATCTTCGGTTAGTTCCATTCCAAGTGTAATTAGTTTGTGTTCGTTAACTGGTCTATCAACCATAAATGCTTTGACAGACGAATCACTAAGAAATGTTGTTCTAACTTGAGTAAAGAAACTATTTAACTTGCCATTAATTGCAAAAAACACATCGTGTTCTATATCACAAGCTTCGTTTATTCTATTATAAGTTTTTTCAATATTAATTTCATCTAATACTGGAATTAAAAACGCTATTTTCATTTTTTCACCTTAAATTATTTTTTTACATTTGGTTTTATTTATTCTTTTACATATATATTCTATCTTAATTTCCAAAAAAAAACAAATAAAAATCAAAGTCACTCTATAATTTATACAAAAAATTTTTATCAAATATTCATTTTAGTTGGGAGAAAAAGAATTTTGTTATAAAATATAAAGTAATCGAATTTGATTTTAAGGAGATTTTTATGGAATTACAAAACTCAAAAGAAATTTTACATAATGCCTTAGTTGGAAATTATGGAGTGGGGGCCTTTAATTTTGTTAATATTGAAATGCTAAAAGCAATTCTTTCGTCCGCTGAAGAAAACAAAAGCCCAGTTATTATTCAATGTTCAACAGGTGCTATCAAGTATGCGGGAGCAAAAGTTCTTGCGGATATTGCCAAAGATTATGTCAAAGATATGACTGTTCCAGTTTGTCTAAATCTCGACCATGGCAAGACTTTTGAAGATTGCAAAAATGCAATTGATGCTGGATTTACAAATGTTATGATAGATGCTTCAAGTTTGCCAAAGGAAGAAAATATTGCACTTACAAAAAGAGTAGTTGAGTATGCACATGCAAGAAATGTTACAGTCGAAGCCGAGATAGGGGTTCTTGCGGGTGTTGAAGACGAAATAAGTGCAAGTGACGAAGATGCTAAGTATACAAATCCTTCCGAAGCATATGAATTTGTAAATGCTACAAATGTGGATAGTCTTGCTATTGCAATTGGAACAAGTCATGGTCCAGTTAAATTCAAAGGCGAGCCACATCTTAGATTTGATATTTTAGAAGAAGTCTCCAAACTACTTCCAAATTTCCCAATTGTTTTGCATGGTGCTAGTTCAATCCCACAAGATATGGTTAAACTTGCCATTCAGTATGGCGCAAAACTAGACAATGCCAAAGGTGTTCCTGATGAACTACTCAAAAAAGCTTGTAGCATGGCAGTTTGCAAAGTCAATACAGATAGTGATTTAAGAATTAGTTTTACTGCTGGTATTAGAAAATATCTAAGCGAAAATCCAGATACAATCGACCTTAGAAAATATAACGAAGAAGGCATGCAACTAGTTAAAACTGTCGTTGACCACAAACTAAAAAATGTATTTATGAGTGCAAACAAAGCATAAGGATAATTTATGAATAACTTAGAATATCTAGGAAAAATTGTTAATGTCAAAATGGATAGAAAACTTGGAAGTATACATCCCAAACATGGTTTTGTCTATCCTGTAAATTATGGATATATCCCAGGTACGGTTTCGGGTGATGGCGAAGAACTTGATGCTTATGTATTGGGTGAACATATGCCACTTGACGAATTTACAGGCAGGGTTATAGCAATTATTCATCGAACTAATGACGATGACGACAAATTAGTTGTTATGAAGGACGGAAGAAATTATACTGACGACCAAATTAGAGCATTAACCGAATTTCAAGAACAATACTTTAAGTCCGAAATTTTGCGTTAAAATAAGATTTAAAATGTGTCAAATAAATTGTGAGTTAACTGACAAATTTTAAAAATTTAATATTACTAAAAAAGATATTTCAATTAAAAGCAAACCTAAATAGTTTGCTTAAAACGAAATATCTTTTTTGTTATTTCAATTGACAATATTTAAAAATAGTTTTAAAATTGAGTAAGAAATGTAAGAAATGTAAGAAAAGTAAGACAAGCAACATATATAATAAAAAGGAGATTTTGAATTTGGGAAAAGATAAATTTTTGTGGACTACAAAAGTCACAAGCAAAGGTCAAATAGTAATTCCAAAGGAAGCACGTGAAGTTTTTGGAATCAAAGACGGAGATACACTTTTGTTACTAGGTGACAAATCCAAGGGATTGGCAATAGCCAAATATGATGATTATATCAAATTTGCAGAAGAAATTTTCAAAGCAGGAGAACAAAAATGATGTTAGAAATTAAAAATTTTTCAAAAGTTTATCCAAATGGAAAGGTTGGTGCAAATGATATTAATTTAAATGTTGAAAGCGGAGATTTATTTGCATTTATTGGTCCTAATGGAGCGGGGAAAACAACTACTATCAAAAGCATAGTAGGAATTAACGAAATCACTTCGGGAGATATTTTGGTTGATGGCGTGTCCGTCAAGTCCGACCCTATGAAAGTCAAGTCAATGATAGCATATATCCCAGATAATCCAGATATATATAACAATCTAACTGGTGTTCAATACATAAACCTAATTGCAGATATATTTAGAATATCCAAGCAAGATAGAATTGTGAGAACCAAAAAATATAGCGAAATATTAGGACTAGAAAAAGATTTAACAACACCAATTAGCAATTATTCACATGGTATGCGTCAAAAACTCGTGATTATTGCAAGTCTTATTCACGAGCCAAAATTACTAATTCTTGATGAGCCTTTTGTTGGACTTGATCCAAAGGCTAGTTTTGAAGTCAAAGAAATCATGAAAGAGTTTTGCAAAAATGGCGGAGCAATATTCTTTTCGACACACGTTTTGGAAGTCGCCGAAAAACTTTGCAACAAAGTTGCAATTATTATGGACGGAAAAATTGTTAAGTGCGGAACTATGTCTGAAATCAAAAAAGACAAGAGTTTAGAAGAAGTATTCCTAGGAGTAGCACAATGAAAAATTTAGGTATACTTCTTAAAAATAGTTTTAATTGTATGCTTGGTGCTTTGCAAGGAAAACGTGCAAGAAAAAAGATTGGACTAATTATTTCAATCTGTGCTTTGTTTTATGTCGGCATTTGTGTGGTTTTTGCTTTGCAGATTAAAAGTTTGTTTCAAGTGATGTCGCAAATTGGACTCAAACAAATTCCTTTGTTTAATTCGGTTCAAGTTTTGGTTTTGCTTGTACTAGTTTTGGCATTTCAAAGCATAAGCGAAAAATCCAAAACTAATGATAGTGATTTGCTACTTTCGATGCCAATCAAAAAAGTTGACATTGTTGTTGCCAAAACACTCTCAAAGTATCTATTTAATTTGGTGCTAGATAGCATGATAGTAATTCCAACCCTTGTGCTTTATTGTGTTTATTTTGGTGCTTCGGCTAGCGTAATTCTTTGGGGAATATTCTTGCTTATGACAATGCCACTTTTGGGTGTGGGAATTAACTATATTCTCAATTTTTTGATAGTGCGACTATTCAATAGATTCAAATATTCCAATGTTATCAAAACTGTATTTGCATTAATTTTATTTGCTGGATTTGTGGCAATATATGTATACAATTCTGCAAACATGGGTTTGCAAGATTTTACTACAATTGATGCCTTTTTAGACAAGAATTTTTTTATCGGCTGGTGCGTTAGGCTTATGACTGAAAACAACTTGCTTTGTCTAGTCTATTTAAGCCTTATGATATTTGGAATTTTTGCACTCGGTGTTTGTTTGTATTCGGTTATATTTGGCAAGACTTTTTTGTCTTACAAAGACAAAGGTTCACAAGTCAAGTTTTCCAGTCCAAGCAAATTTAATGGACTTTTGTCTAAGGAAATCAAAAAATATTTTACAACTCCAATTCTTATGATAAACACTGTAGTTGGGCCAATAATGCTTGTAATTCTCTCGGTTTATGTTGCAATCAAAGGCATGAGTCTTTTTGATTTATTTATGTTTGACAAAACAACTATGTTTGCAATTTTGACACTTGTGTATCTATTTATGTCATCAATGACACTTATTAGTTGTGTTATGATATCTTTGGAAGGAAAGTATCTTTGGATTTTGCGAAGCACTCCCGCTAGTACAAATACTATATTGCTTTCAAAAAGTCTAATTAATATGATTATTTTCTTCCCAGTAGAGATTATAACAAGTATAGTTGTGTGCTTGTCTTTGAAGGCTGGGGTGCTTGAATGGATTATGCTTTTGACACTACCCAATCTACTTTGTGTTATTGTGTCTTTTGGCGGAACGTATATAAATTTGCTTCTTCCAAAACTCAATTGGGAGACCGAAGCCCAAGTCGTTAAACAAAGCCTAAGTTTGATTGTAACTATGTTTTTGGGATTGTTTTTGGTTATAGTGCCGGTTATTTTAAATCTTTGTAATTTAAGTTTGGAGATAACTTTCTATGTAACATTATTTGTGTATGGAGTGCTTGCAGTTTTGGCTATAGTGCTACTATTTGCAAATGGCAAAAGAAGGTTTAATAAACTTGAATGTTAATGGTTTTTTAGTTGAATTAACTTTGTTTAAATAATTAACATTGCTTGAAATTATATTAATAATATGCTAAAATATCCTTGAATTTTTTATTGAAGGATATTTTTTTATGTCAGAATATAATTTTAGAGAAGTAGAAAAGAAATGGCAAGATAGATGGGAAAACGAACCAAACTTTAGAGCGGTGGATTTTCACCCAACCAAGCCAAAGTATTACATGCTATATGAATTTCCAAACACCAGCGGAACTTTGCATATGGGACACCTAAAAGGCACTGTTCCGTCCGATGCACTTGCTAGATACAAAAGATTCAAAGGTTACAACGTATTATTCCCAATCGGTGGAGATAGTTTTGGCTTGCCTGCCGAGAATGCGGCCATTAAATATGGGACAAACCCAAAGCAATTCGTTCAAGATGGAATGAAAAAGATATTGGATTCTTTCAAAAAATTAGGACTTTCATTTGATTGGACAAGAACTTTTTGTACAAGCGACCCAGATTATTACAAATGGACTCAATGGATATTTTTGCAATTATTCAAAAACGGCAAAGCTTACAAACAAAAAGGTCATGTCAACTTCTGCAAAACGTGTAAGACAGTTCTTTCAAACGAAGATAGTCAAGGTGGAAAATGCGATAGATGCGGAAACGACGTAATCCAAGTAGATAGAGATGTTTGGTTTTTGAAGATGAAAGAGTATTCCGAAAAACTACTCAAAAATATTGACAATATCCAGATGGCAGACAATCTCAAAGAAGCACAACGCAACTGGATAGGCAAGAGTGAAGGCGTAGAACTTAGTATGCCTGTTGTCGATGAAAATGGAGTTGAGTTGTCTCAAGTTAAAATCTTTACAACTTGTATTGAAACCGTTTATGGAATAACCTATGTAGTCCTTGCCCCAGAACATAGTTTGGTGGATAGTCTCAAAGACAAAATTGAAAATATGGACGAAGTTTTGAAATACAAAGAAAAAACAGCACTCAAAAGTGAGTTTGATAGAATTAGTCAAGTCAAAGATAAATCGGGCTGTAAACTATGTGGACTCTATGCAATTAACCCACTAAATAACAAGAAAGTGCCTTTGTATCTAGGAGATTATGTACTTGGAAACTATGGGACTGGCGCTGTAATGGCTGTTCCTGCTCATGACCAAAGAGACTATGAATTTGCAAAAGAACATAATATTGAGATAGTTCAAGTTATAGACGGAGATATTTCAAATCAAGCAGTAGAAAAACTCGAATACATATCCAAAAACTCCAAAATGCTAAATTCAGATAAATTCTCTGGACTTAGTGTGCTAGATGCCAAAAAACAAATAACTGACCTTATTGTCAAAAATGGATTTGGTCGTGTTCAAATCAATTACAAAATGCAAGACTGGCCATTCAATCGTCAACGTTATTGGGGCGAACCTTTCCCAGTTGTATTTTGCGATAAGTGTGGAATAGTTCCGCTTGACGAAAAAGATTTACCACTTCTTCTTCCCGAAACAAACGATTATCTTCCAAATGAAATGGGGGATAGTCCGCTATCTAAAATAGAAAGTTTTGTTCATACAAAATGTCCTAAATGTGGCGGTGATG
>ULTU01009985.1_pt1 | contig 11971 bp, 9 predicted proteins | sample 1957861 | NCBI WGS metagenome assembly ULTU01 (sample SAMEA4835742, study PRJEB28245) | human gut metagenome | biome: gut microbiome; material: fecal sample | place: Denmark | collected 2008
CTCATGGTCCTTTTTTCGGGCAGGTTTCCGAATTTCAGGATTTACCTAAGGTGTTTTTATTTGTTTTTGTTCTTCACGTTCGCGTTCGGCGGGGCGGTGTTCGGGGCGTTTTATTTTGCGGGGATAAGTTACGACGTGTTTTCGAGAACGACGCCTGCGGAATCGGTTCTCACGATAATATTTCTGATTGTTTTCCTTATGTATTTCGTCGCCTGCGCGCTGATAAAAAAGTTATATAAAAGGAAAGAAATAACGAATTTCATAAGAAAATGCGAATTTACCGTCGGCGGAAGAATCTACATAGTAAACGGCTTTTTAGACAGTGGCAACAGACTGCGTTACAAAAACGACCCGATAATAATCGTATCGCCGAAATTCGCGGCGAAACTTATGAAAAACGAGGTGTTTTCGCTTGTCAGACCGAGGTATTCGACGATATCTACGATCGCCGGCGAAAAGGTAATAAAAATATATAAGATAAGCAGAATAAAGATATATAACGGGACGAGCGTGAATATAATTAATAACGTAATGCTGGGTATTGCCGAGCGCGAATTTATGAGCGGCGGAGAATACGATCTTATTCTCGGAACAGTTTTCGCGTGAAACGTCGTCAAGTCGGGAGGAAAAGAAAATGTTGTCAAAAATAATCGCGATATTAAAAAGAATTTTTGCCGAAGAAGGCGGGGCGATCAATTACCTTTCGGGCGCGGAAGCGTTGCCGAGGCCTTACACCGCCGACGAAGAGCAGGAACTTGTTTCCAGGCTCGGCGGCAACGACGACGCGGTCAGGCGGGGGCTTATCGAGCATAATCTCAGGCTCGTCGTTTACATAGCGAGGAAGTTCGACAACACCGGCGTGGAAACGGACGACCTTATCTCCGTGGGAACGATCGGGCTTATAAAAGCGGTCAACACGTTCAACGCGGGGAAGAACATAAAACTCGCCACTTACGCATCGAGGTGCATCGAGAACGAAATTCTCATGTATCTGAGGAGAATAGTGAAGTTGAAAGGCGAAGTTTCGCTCGACGAGCCTCTTAACGTGGATTGGGAAGGCAACGAGTTGCTTCTTTCGGACGTTCTCGGAACGGACAGCGACGTCGTTTATAAGGATATCGAACACGGCGTGGAAAAGGAAATGCTTATGGAGGCGATCTCGAAACTTTCCCCGCGGGAAAAACAGATAATGAACATGCGGTTCGGGCTGAACGGAACAGAGGAGAAAACCCAGAAAGAAGTCGCGGATATGCTCGGGATTTCGCAGAGTTACATATCGCGGCTGGAGAAGAAAATCGTCCTGAGATTAAGAAAAGAAATGGTAAAACTGAGTTAATTCGGGAAAAGCCGACAAAATATCCTATTGTTTTCTGCCGCGCGGAAGATAAAATGGTACATAGCCGAGAGGGATTGCGTCCCGGCGAGTTTCGGATTATCCGAACGCAATGCGGCTGCACGGAGGTTAAAAATTTATGAAACAAAAAGTTGAAATCTGCGGCATGGACACGTCGAGTCTGAAAAGACTCACGTTCAAAGAAAGCGAAGAGTTACTTATGAGAATCAAAGAGGGCGACGAAAAAGCCCGCGAGGAATTCATTCTCGCCAACGTCAGACTTGTTTTATCGATAATAAGAAGATTCGATAAGTCCAAGGTCAGCGCGGACGATATGTTTCAGGCGGGAATGATCGGGCTTATCAAATCGGTGGACAATTTCGACTTGTCCGTAGGCGTGCGTTTTTCAACGTATGCCGTACCGATGAATAGCGCGCATTGAAACGGTCGTTTTCCCGAATTTGCGTAACATAATATCCGAATTTGCGTAACACAATATAATATAAAAGAAAGCCGCCCGGAGCAATTATCCCGGGCGGTTTTTATGTCGAAGTCTGCTTCAGTCTCTGTCGTCGATTTTGTAGGTCGGAACAATGTCGCGCACTAAGCGTTTCATTTCGTCCGTTTCGGCGTAAGCGGCTTCGTAAAGTTCGTTGAGGTGATTCCAGAAAGACGATTCGTCGAATTTGAGCGGCTGAGCGATATTGATAAGCCCGTTCGGGGTTTTCTGCATGCCCTCTTCGTCCAAGAGCCTTTCTTCGTAAAGTTTCTCGCCGGGGCGTAAACCGGTACATTCGATTTTGATATCGACGTCGGGTTTGAAACCGGATAATTTGATAAGGTTATAAGCGAGGTCGTAAATTCTCACCGGTTCGCCCATATCAAGCACGAAAATCTGTCCGCCCTTGGCGTAAGCGCCCGCTTGCAGAACGAGCGAAACGGCTTCGGGAATAGTCATAAAATATCTTATGATATCCTTATGCGTAACCGTAACGGGTCCGCCCTCTTTTATCTGTTGTTTGAAAAGGGGAATAACCGAGCCGTTGGAGCCGAGAACGTTGCCGAAACGCACCGCCACGAATTTGGTTTTGCTGTGTCTGCCGAACGCCTGAATTATCATCTCGCATATTCTCTTCGTCGCGCCCATAACGTTCGTCGGGTTAACCGCCTTGTCCGTGGAAATCTGAACAAAGGTTTCAACTCCGCACGCGTCCGCGCAGCGGGCAACGTTGAACGTACCGAAAACGTTGTTTTTAACCGCTTCGTTAGGGCTTGTTTCCATTAAGGGAACGTGTTTGTGCGCGGCGGCATGGAAAACTATCTGCGGGCGATATTTAGCAAAAACGTCCTTCATTTTTCCGTAATCTCTTACGCTCGCTATCAGTGTGACGAGATCGAGATTGCGGAGTTTTCTTTTGAGTTCCTGTTCGATGTTGTAAGCATTGTTCTCGTAAATATCGAGAATGATGAGCCTTTTGGGGTTGTGGCTTGCTATCTGACGGCATAGTTCGCTTCCGATCGAGCCGCCCCCGCCCGTGACAAGAACTGTTTTATCTTCGATATAGCCGATTATTTCGTTAATATCGACCGTAACCGGATCGCGTCCGAGAAGGTCCTGAATGTCAACCTCGCGCATGCTCGAAACGGAAACCTGCCCGTCGGCAAGTTGATAAAGCCCCGGGAGAATTTTAACCGGACAACCCGTGTCGTTACATCTCGCGATTATTTTGCTCAGCCGTCTTTTGTCTACCGACGGCATCGTGACGTGAATTTCGTTCACGCTGTATTTTTTCGCGTATTTTTTTATCTCGTAAGTCGACCCGACGACTTTCACGCCGCACACCGATTTGCCGATTTTTTCCGGATCGTCGTCTATCGCGCAAACGGGGACGAAATCGGTTTTGTCGGAGGATTGCATTTCGGCGATGAGCGTCGCGCCCGATTTGCCCGCGCCGACGACCATAACTCTTTTCTTTTTCTCCACGTTGGTTGAAATATAATATTTGCCAACGTTGAACGCGCGTTTATAAAATCTCGTCATTCCCGTGAAGAGGAAGAGGAAAGACGCGTATACGAAACAAGTGGAGAAACCTATGACGTCGCGCCCGCTCAGGGCGGTGTAAATTATGTTGGCGACGAGAATACAGAATATCGCGAAGCAAAGCCTTAACGCGTCGATAATGCTCGCCGAACTGAATATGATGGAGTATAATCCCGAACATTTATAGACGAAAACGACGAGCGCGATATTGCCGAGGAACCAGATGAGAACGGACGCGTAATCGGTTTTCGGAGCGGATTCCTTCGTGATGATATATGCAAAAACCATCGATATGACTATCAGGGCCACGTCGATGCACAATATAAGTATTTTTTTAAATAAATCGTTTTTTCTGTGCTTCATAAAATTTCCGTTGTCGCCGTTGTTGCCGTCGGCGCGAATCAAGTTTAACCGTAATATAAACCACGTTATTACATTATAACACTTTTCTTATACTTTCGTCAAAGGTTTTCACCCGTTTTGCATAAATGACTAAAAATTAAAAAGAATTGAACGATATTGCCGTCTAATTATTGACTTTTCGGGAAATAAAGTATATTATGGTTGCAGAAAATATATTTCTCAAAAAGGAGTAAGTCTATGAATAAAAAGTCAATTAAAGACGTTGACGTAAAAGGCAAAAGATGTCTTGTCAGATGCGATTTCAACGTTCCTATGAAAGACGGCGTGATAACCGACGAAAACCGTATCAACGGCGCGCTTCCCACGATCAGATATCTTATGGAGCACGGCGCTAAGGTTATTCTTTGCTCGCATATGGGCAAACCCCACAACATATTCACCGAAGGCTTCGGGCTGAACAAAAAAGAAAAGAAAGCGGTCGAGGCTCTTCCCGAAAACGAAAGAGCGGCTGCGAAAGCGGAATATATCGCCAAGGCTCTCAAAGGCGACCTTAAAAAGTTCACTCTCGCGCCCGTTGCGAAAAGACTTAACGAACTCTTGGACGGCAAGGTTGCGTTCGCGACCGATATCGTCGGAGACGACGCGAAGGCTAAAGTCGCCGCTCTTAAAGAGGGCGAATGCGTTCTCCTCGAGAACCTTCGTTTCGACGCCGGCGAAGAGGGCAGAGATGAAGAATTCTGCAAAAAACTCGCGGCGTTTTGCGATATTTACGTTAACGACGCGTTCGGAACGGCTCACCGTTCTCACGCTTCCACGGCGGCTATCGTCGAATACGGATTCGTTAAAACGGCGGTTTGCGGCTTCCTTATCGAAAAGGAACTTTCCGTTATGGCAGACGCTCTCGAACACCCGGTAAGACCTTTCGTCGCAATTCTGGGCGGAGCGAAAGTCGCCGACAAGCTCAACGTTATTTCCAACCTTCTCGAGAAGTGCGACACGCTTATAATCGGCGGCGGAATGGCTTACACCTTCCTCAAAGCGCAGGGTTATGAAGTGGGAACTTCGCTTGTGGACGACACGAAACTCGATTACTGCAAGGAAATGATGGCAAAGGCGAAAGCCGAAGGCAAAAAACTTCTTCTTCCCATCGACGGCGTTCAGGTTAAGGCGTTCCCCGATCCTATCGACGCTCCCGTCGAAACTTTCGTAAGAAAAGTCGGAGAATTCAATCCGGATATGGAATCGTGCGATATCGGACCCGAAACCGCGAAACTTTACGCCGACGCGCTCGTCGGAGCAAAGACGATTATCTGGAACGGACCTATGGGCGTGTTTGAAAATCCCACGCTTGCGGCAGGCACGAACGCTATCGCAAAGGCTATGGCAGAATGTGAAGGCGCAACCACCATTATCGGCGGCGGCGACAGCGCGGCTGCGGTCGCTCAACTCGGTTATGCCGACAAGATGACGCACATTTCTACGGGCGGCGGCGCTTCTCTCGAACTCTTCGAAGGAAAGAAACTTCCCGGTATCGAATGCCTTAACGATAAAGACTGATTAATTTTTGGAGTTTAATACAATATGAGAAAACCGATAATCGCAGGAAACTGGAAAATGAATAAAACCATGGCGGAAACCAAGGATATGATTTCCGCTCTTAAACCCCTTGTCGAAAACGCCGATTGCGACGTCGTGCTTTGCGTTCCGTTCACGGATCTGCAAACCGCAAAAAAAGCGGCTAAGGGTTCAAACATAAAGATCGGCGCGGAAAACGTGCACTGGGCTGAAAAAGGCGCGTTCACGGGCGAAGTGTCCGCGGATATGCTCAAAGAACTCAAAGTCGATTACGTTATAATCGGTCACAGCGAAAGAAGACAGTATTTCGGCGAAACCGACGAAACCGTGAACAAGAGAGTTCAGGCTGCGCTCAACGCAAAGATTAAACCTATCGTCTGCGTGGGCGAAACCGAAGCGGAAAGAGAAGGCGGTCTTACCGAGAAAGTTCTCGAAAGACAGATCGTCGAAGGTCTTAAAGGCTTCAAGTCCAAGGATTTCGATAAAATCGTCATCGCCTACGAACCCGTCTGGGCTATCGGAACGGGAAAAACCGCAACGGCTACCGACGCTAATAACACGATCGGTTATATCAGACATATCCTTGCGAAGAAGTTCCACAGATCGATTGCCGAAAAGACGAGAATTCAATACGGCGGCTCGATGAACGTTAAAAACTGCAAAGAACTTATGGCTCAGGAGGAAATCGACGGCGGTCTTATCGGCGGCGCTTCCTTAAAGGCCGACGACTTTGCGTTTATCGTAAATTACAACAAATAAAACGGAATCGGGCGGGAAAAATTTTCCGCCCGTTTTTAAAGCGGAAACCGAAAGGAGATAATATTATGAAAATGAAAACAAGACCCGTTTGTCTTTTCATTATGGACGGTTACGGGCTTAATCCCGATAAAAAGGGCAACGCAATCGAAATAGCGAACGAGGGCGTTATAAAAAATCTTATGGCAAAATATCCTTCGGCGACTCTCGGCGCAAGCGGTCTTTGCGTGGGGCTCCCCGACGGACAGATGGGTAACAGCGAAGTCGGGCATCTCAATATGGGCGCCGGCAGAATCGTATATCAGGATCTTACCAGAATAACCAAATCCATTCAGGACGGCGATTTCTTTAAAAACGAAGAACTCATTAAAGCCATGGACGGCGCAAAGAACGGCGGCAAGAAACTTCATCTTTTCGGCTTGTTGTCGTCCGGCGGCGTTCACAGCCATATAACTCATCTTTTCGCTTTGCTCGAAATGGCTAAAAGAAGGGGACTTACCGAAGTTTACGTCCACGCTTTTATGGACGGCAGGGACGTTCCCCCCACGAGCGGAATCGATTTCGTTAAAGAACTCGAAGCGGAAATCAAAAAGGTCGGCGTAGGCAAAATCGCCACGGTAAGCGGCAGATATTACGCTATGGACAGAGATAATCGTTGGGAAAGAGTAGTCAAGGCTTACGAAGCGTTGACGCTTGGCAACGGCGTTAAAGCGAACAGCGCGGAAGAAGCCGTCGAAAACAGTTATAAAAACGAAGTGACGGATGAGTTTATCGTTCCCGCCAACATATATGAAAACGGCAAGCCTGTCGGGCTTGTCGAAAAAGGCGATTCGGTTATATTCTTCAACTTCCGTCCGGACAGAGCGAGAGAAATCACGAGGGCGTTCACGGAAGAGGTGTTCGGCGGTTTTGAAAGAAAGACCGGATATCTCGGACTTAATTACGTCGGATTCACCAAGTACGACGAAACTTTCCATCACGTTGCGATAGCGTTCAAAAAACAGGAACTTCACAACACGCTCGGCAAATACCTTTCCGATAAGGGCTACACGCAACTTCGTATCGCCGAAACCGAAAAATACGCTCACGTAACGTTCTTCTTCAACGGCGGCGTCGAGGCGCCCGAAAAGAATGAGTACAGAGATCTTATTCCTTCGCCGAAGGTTGCCACGTATGATCTTCAGCCGGAAATGAGCGCGTATCTCGTAACCGATAAAGTGCTTGAAGAAATCGCTTCCGATAAGTTCGACGTAATCATTCTCAACTATGCAAACTGCGATATGGTCGGACATACCGGCGTTCTGGACGCGGCTGTAAAGGCTGTTAAAACCGTCGAGGATTGCATAGGGAAGATAACCGACGCCGTACTCAAAAAGGGTGGCAGTTGCATCGTAACCGCCGACCACGGAAACGCGGACAAGATGATCGACACCGACGGCGAACCTTTCACTGCGCACACTACGAACCGCGTTCCCGTAATTCTGGTAAGCGAACAGTACAAGAACGTCAGACTCAGAGAGGACGGCGTGCTTGCCGACCTTGCTCCCACACTTCTCGAAATGATGGGCGAAACTATCCCTGCGGAGATGGCCGGTAAGTCGTTGATTGTTAAATAAAAGCCTCGTTAATCGACTTATAGACCGGCTTTTGTGGTTTATTTCGGCGGACTGCGATGTTGTATCTCAGTTCGCCGAGATTTTTACCGGTAAATTTTCACGCGTAATTGTATTTCCTGTTTTGACGAACGACGCATGGCGGATTACAAGTAAAGTATCTAAAATTATTTTTTTCAAAATTAAGCGGCAATTTTGTTGACCGAATCGAAAAAATGTGGTAATATATACAAGCATTGATTATAAATGCTTTGTCTGCAACCGATGTCGCGCAGGCGGCAAGCAGAGCAGATGAGTGTTTTGTTTAATATTTATTGCAATTCGGAATGGAGAAGTACCCAAGAGGCCGAAGGGGCTCCCCTGCTAAGGGAGTAGTATGGCTTTAAACCGTAGCGAGGGTTCAAATCCCTCCTTCTCCGCCATATTAGCCGCTCAAAAAAGATGCGCGGCGCAAAAAGCCCGATTTTATCGGGCTTTTTTGCTATAAAAAACACAAAATTTCAAAGGGTATTTTCATAGATGCCTTTTGGATTTGTACTGATCTGAACTCTCGTGATCTTATATTACATAAAAATTCAGGCGTATAGCGTAAAAACTATACGTCTTTTTTCATGCCAAAAATCAGGAGGCCGTTGAAGGTTTTATTAATGTTGAGGTTTCCCTCGCTGTTGATTTGATTATGAATTATAAAGATAATGAATTTGATTATTGCCAAATAGTTGCAGGAGAATTTGAAGAAACAAAGTTTAGTGAAGAAGGCGAAGATGATTTTGATGATTACGGTTATGGCGTTTGTCCGAAATGTCGTACACCATTGACTTTTGAAACAGATGCGCTAAATGGTTTTTGCATTAAATGTTCAAAAGAATCTGATGATATTTAATAATAAAATAAATACTCGCAAAATAATCGAAGAGTTAATGGTAGAGTCGAAAGAAAAAATAAAAGTAATCTTCATCGGGGGAATGAAATAAAAGCAGGGCGTGTAACTGTAAATGGTATAATAAACCACGCTATTTAGATGTGATTGACAAATTAACACTTTTGTGATAAAATATACAACGTAATTGTAAACTATTTATCAAATCACAAAAATAGTTTTAATTAGAAAAACGATGGGGGAGAAAATTATGTTCATATCGGAATATATAAAACCAAAGGAATCACTTTCTAAATTAGGCGTATTTGATGCCTTAATTGATAAGGATAGTCATTTTTTTATCAATATAATTCGCCTAAAAAAGTCCACTGTACCAGAATTCATTGAAGCGTATAATAAATTGAATTCTTTTTTTACTGATATAGCAACTTTACTTGATGCAGCTGATGCCCCCTCAACGACGGATAAAATGTATAGGGGTGCAAGAAAAAAATTCACTTTTCATGAAGTAAACGGAATAAATTTAGGATTTTCAAATTCTCATATCGGTGCAGGTTGGGGCGAAAAACTTTCCGATAAAGTGCTTTTTGATGCTTATCAAATAGTAAAAAAAGGTTCTAAGCAACCAGAAATTTTCCATCTCGTGAGTTTATTTGAAGAAAATGTGGCGGGTGATCGCTTGAGTGATATGATTGCCACTATTATTGAGCCATATATCAAAAAGTATACGATACGGATAATGCAAGAACTGAAAATAGGTTTAGGGCAAAGGAATGATCTTTCATATACAAAAGATGGATTTATTGTTAATCCATATAAAAAATGTCCTATATTATTCTTGCCTAAAGAAATACTTCATGAGTTACCTATAGCTAAGGACTGGGATGATATAGGCAGAGTTGCATCCGAAAATGACACTATTAGAAGAGAAATCAGTACTGAAATAGGCGAAGAATGGAAAAAATGGGCATCATCAGAACAAAAACAGTATTTGCTGAGAAATATATTTATGCAGCCAAGTGTATGCCAGCGAGTAATTGATGGGTATAAAAATGAAGACTTGACTCAGTTTGACTTAAGAAATAATGCTGAATATTATGCAGAAGTCTTATTAAAGATTGTTAAAGAAACGCAATCATTTCAAAAGACTGAAAAGCAGCCTGATAGTTTTGAGGCTTCGATGGACATTATTAATGTGTATAAAAACTGGATTGAAAATAATAGGGGGTGGGCTGAAATTCAAAGTTTTCCATCGCAAACAAGGGAAAAATCCATTCAGCGTACAATGCACCTTGGCGCAAAGTATTATTTACAAACGAATAATTTAGATGCTTCTTTTGAATGTGATGCGGGTAATGGTGCTTTAGATATGAAAATAAGTCGAGGATTAGATAAAACTATCACAGAAATAAAATTGTCTTCGAATGCGCGATATCTGCACGGGTACGAAACGCAAATAGCACAATATGGGAAAGCCGAGCAAACGGAAAAAATGATATACGTATTTATTGATATCGGTAATCCTATTAGACGACAAAATTTATTAGACCGTAATAGGGAAGATATAAGGAAGAAAATAAAGTGTCCAAATCTTGTAATTATAGATGCGAGTGCGCGATCTGCCGCAAGTACATTTAATAGTAAAGGGAAATAATTAGAGAAATGGAAAATGAGAAAAAAATTGATCCTGAATTTTTTGAAAAAATTTGGTATGCTGGATTTTGTAACGAGAAAGAAATAGAAAGAATATTAAATCCTAAATCTTCATGGGATTATTTACTTAAAAAAAGAGCGGATATTATTTCTAATCATTCAAGATATACCAGAGTGTTTCTTGCCTTATCATCTTCAAAAGAAGAAATTTGTCTTGAAAAATGTTTTAGCAATGATCACTATGAAGAATATATAAATTTGTTATCAAAAAATAATAGTGCAAAGATACAAAATGTCGCTTTTGGCGATATGTTTTCTAATGATTTTAATGGGTATACAATTTTTAATAGAGAAACTGGTGTGATAGTCTATCTAAATGAAAGTTTAAGGGTTTTTAATAATTTTATAAATTTATCGCTTTTGGAGCATATATTGCTTCCTGAATATATTAGAATAAATGCATTGAGAATAGCGATAAGGATTGCGTTAAAAACTGAGGCTATGGATTTTTTATTAGATCCACGAGGGACGATACCGAAAGATATTTTTTATATAATGAAGCAAACAACACAAGATGAATTGCAATATGTAGTAGGTCATGAGTTTGCTCATTATTTATGTGGTCATTTGGATGACGCAAAAATAGAAAGTAAAGTGTTCTTTTCGCTTGATTCTCGAAATTATGTCGATAAAATATACAATCTTTCACAAAAACAGGAATTTGAAGCAGATGAGTATTCTATAAAAAATGTAACAAGTAAAGTGAATAGGCAAAGGTTGATAAGAGCCGCTTTAATTTGGTTTTCATCACTGGAATTAGTTGAGTATATATATGACATAGTGGCTCCTGGAACTTCAAGTTATACTCATCCTTCGGCAAAAGAGCGATATGAAAATATATTGAATAAATTTTATGTAAATAGGTCTATAAAAAAGGAATTAGCAGGAATACGGCAAAAGATAGAAGATTATAAGTGTTTTTTAACTGAAGATATTTCTTGCAATTTTGACTTTTATGAGGTTTATGGTTCTGCATATTTGGATGAACCAAATACAAAATGGAGAGGACGAGAATTAATTGATAGAATAGACTATTAAAAGAAATGAGTTCTATTATTAATTATATTTAACGAAGGAAAGATGGTCTCGGCGTAATTAGAAAAATCATTTGAATCGAACGGGATGTTTATATGGAAAGTATAGTACATAATATTTATTTTTCAATGGATAATTCTTTGCAAACGCCTGAAAAAAATCTGTATAAGTGCTATAATATATATAAAAAAAGTGAGGAAGTGCGTTATACATTATGGTTTATTTTCGTTAAACAATAGCATGAGTTCAAATCCGTCCTTCAAAATAGAAAATGTATCTATTTTGAGCGGGTTTGCCAAAAGGAAATAATACGAACACCGAGACAAATTCGGGGTTCGTATTATTCTTTTCTAACGATTATTTCGGTATCAGAATTGAATTATGAATACCTACAATGAAAGCCGGGCGAATTTTATCGCTCGGCTTTTTCTATACCCAAAACAGCATACGGTTGCAAGAAACGACAACGACGCAACTTTTTTAATAGACTTGACAATCAGGGTTTTACTCCGTTTTTTTGCCTTTCGTCTTTGCCGTTGTAGCACAGTAAAAAGCGGAAGTAAACGGGAAAAATTGTTACTGAAAACTTTAATAATACCAAGAGTCAGACTCGCTATTGAGTTGATATGCACCCCAAAAGTTAGACAAACTTTAGGAGGTGC
>ULTU01014405.1_pt1 | contig 11937 bp, 10 predicted proteins | sample 1957861 | NCBI WGS metagenome assembly ULTU01 (sample SAMEA4835742, study PRJEB28245) | human gut metagenome | biome: gut microbiome; material: fecal sample | place: Denmark | collected 2008
CCTTAATTTTTTTCGGCTTCAACGCCCATCGCGGTAGTCGCTTTATTTTCGGCAACCCTATGGCAAACGACGGTAATTCTTCTTTCGGATAAGCTCGAAAAAACGCTTATCCAGGTTCGCCCCACGGCATAGGGGACGAACATTCGGGCAATATCTTCACGCCCGGCAGCGCCCATCTTTACGGCGCAAGGTTTGACCTTATATCAAACCAATTTTATTATAGCATACGAACATTTGTTCGTCAAGTGGTTTTGTTAAGATTTTTTTAAGCGCGAACAAAATAGGCTTAATGTGTTGCATCAAGCCTTTCATGAAAGGTTATTTTATATCAATAAAAACTATTTTACTTCCAAAAACTTCATTAAAAACGCGTCGGGGAAAACGAATTGCTTTTCACCCGCGTCAAATTTAACGCGCAAATACTTTTTCGCACTGTCAATCCAAACAATCGCGCCGCTTCCGAATTTTTTGTGCGTAACGGTTACGCCGATTTGTACTTTTGCAAGCATTTCTTCAAGTGCCTTTTCGGCGGCAAGTCTTTCTTCGTCTTGCTTTTGCGCGGCGGTGTTATCCGTAACCGTGGCGGCAATTTCGTCTTCGACGGTATTTCCCGATTTTTCGGAGCGGTACTTTTCAGGAATTAAAATCTCTTCAAAGTCGGTCATAGTAGCCTGTTGTTTGCTGTATAATGCCTCGTATTCTTCGCGGCGGAGTACCGTATCCCAACCGCCGATTGCTTCACCTTCGTGTTTGTCGATACCGGTATACGATAAACTCGAATTTTCGTATTTTCTGAATCCGAAAATGCCTTGATTCATCTTTTCGGAATCGAAAAGCCCTATCGAACACAACACGTCGAAATCTTTTACCGTAAGTCCCGTAACCTTTTGGAAAAGTTCGGGTTCGATTTGCGTAATTACGTCCTTTATCGTTTGTTCGCGATAATCTGTGAGATACATAAATGCGGGAATTCGCGCTGCAAGTTTCAAAAGGTTTTCCTGTACCTGTTTGCGCAAAGATTTTGCCTTCTTTTCGTCTTCGGTAAGTTCCTTTTTCTCGGCGGACGTTAAATCGTCGCCTTTTTCTTTTTTGAGTTTTTTAACCTTTTCAGAGCGGTTTATAATCGTCTGAATTTCAGCGTTCAACGAACGAAATCCTTCGATACGCATAAGCGCGTCCAAAGCGTCCTGATTGTTTTGCAACTTTTTAAGCGTGTCGTTATCGACGTGCACCAAAAGGGCGGTTTGCCAACGCTTTGCAAGCAAGGTTGCGGACGTGCCTGCATAAGTAATATCTAAAATATCCTGCGCGTCGATACGGTTCATCGACGAGCCGTCGAACGCAAGCACGGGTAAAAACGAAATAAATTCGGCAACTTTTTGTTCAGGGCTTACGTCGTCCACCTTTAAGCGGCATGAGTAGTCTGAAATCTGATGAAGGGCACGTTCCAAAGCAAAGTCGAAAACGTAACACTCTTTTTTAATAACTTCTTTATCGCCGTTGTCGTTCACAATCTCCCAAGGCGATTGAACGCGGAACGCCGTTTGAAAATAAGTTTCGGGCGAATTAAGGTTGCGCAGCATAAACACGCCCGCCCAAGGTCTGACCGTAACGCCCGTGGTAAGTTTTCCGCAAGACAGGGTTATGGTTTTCGTTACGAGCGGATCGCCCATAGTGGCTTTTACGGGCGCAAGCGCCTCTAACCCGATACCCGCTTTTGTACCCGCGCAAACGATAATTTTGTAATCGTCGAAAAAGTTGTTTTGCTTTTGCCGTAGCAAATTATACATGGCATAACAACTAGCAACGTTCGGCAAAAACCATAAAGTGTGCGACAGAACGTTCAAAAGCGTGGTATCCGAAAAGGGCATGGGCGGACGTTCCGCACCGAGTTTCAAACCGTCCACGGGCATATAACCACCTTGTATCATTTTAACCCACTTTTGCACGTCTTCTTCATACACAAATCTTGACGTTTCGATTTTTCCTTTTTCAAGCGGTTGCGCCTTGAAAAATTCGTTAATATCGAATTCGTCGTAACCCTCGTTTATCGCAACGTTGGCGGTTATAGAATCGGGTACTTTATAGGTAAGCATTACCATTTTCGGTAGTGCCGCATAAGAGTTTTCTCCGCGAGAATAATCCCATTTTTCTTTTGCCGATTGCTCGTCCGAATACGTCCAGTTAAAAACCTGATCTTCCAAAAATTCGCCCGAATTAAGCGCGCGGAACGGTGTACCGGATAAATACAAATAATGTTCCGACGTGATAGGCAAAAACGTTTCGTTTATGGCGTTGCCTGCTTCTTCTGTCTGATATTTTTCAAGGTCGAAATCGTCGTTTTCTTCGTCGTATTTTTCAAACAAATTTTTTGCGTTTTCACGCCAAGCGCCAAAGTGATATTCATCAAAAACGATAATATCCCAGTTGGTTGTATGGATAAATTCGTTTTTCGCTTTTATTCCGCCCGCGTCGTTGGTGCCGAGTAAGTCCTGAAAAGAGCCGAAAACAACGATAGGCTTTGTTTTGTCGCAAGCGTCAAATTGTTCGTCAAGTTTTTTTGCGTCGAACTTTGCCTCTTTGTTGCTCACAAACTGCCAGCCTTTGAAATCAACGTGGTGAGTCAGATCTTCTTGCCAAGCGGATTCAACGGCAGGCTTAAACGTAAGCACAAGGATTTTTTGGAATCCCATTGCCTTGCACAATTCGTATGTTGCAAAAGTCTTGCCAAAACGCATTTTCGCATTCCACAAAAACTTTGGTGGACGGCTCGGATCGTCAATTTTTGATTGCTCAAAATACGATTTTGTCATATTGACGGCTTGTTGCTGTTCGCCACGCATTGCAAAATTCCACGTGCGATTGCCTTCAAACCTTGTTTCGATGCGGATTTCTTCAATCGCCGTCAAAGCGTCCGAAAGCGTGCAACGGAACCATTCGTTTTTATCCGCTCCTTCGTTAAGCTGCAAAAAACCTTTGTGCTTTAACAAACGGTGCACGTCCTTGTCGGTAAAACAAGTACCGTCGGCGCGCATTGCCGATTCTTTGAACAGAATTTTGAAATTGATTGCCGCCGTATGCAGTTGTTCGCGGATACGCGCTTCGGTGTCTTTTCTGTCTGTGTAGCCGATTTTGATATATCCGTCGTGGTCTTTTACGTCGGGCAGAATATATCCGTAAATTGTCGGCACAACGTCAGGACGTTTATGTAAAATTTCGGAAAGACTGATATTATTCGCCATAATGTCACTCCATAGGTTTAATCATCGATTCGATAAAATCGATTTCTTCTTGCGATAAGTTGTATTTTTTATACAATTCTTCGTCTGTCCACGGCTTTGAAAAATCTTGCATAGGAACGAATTGATAAACACCACGTGTTCCATTCTGGGTGTTCTTTTTTAGCATTACTAAAAATCTAAAAAACTTTGTTTTCATATAACTAACTACATGTTCGGCTATTTGTATTTCATCAAACTTGCCTATTTGTAAATAGGTTTCAGTACAGCAGGAATGTTTTTCGCCTATAAATGGCTTGTTAATAATTTGATGAGGAAATCCTTCGCCGGCACCATAACCAAAACTAATAAATACCTTATATTTATCTACCGATTCAGTATTTTGAGGTAAAATAAATTTCTTATCCAAATAACCATATGTTTTATTTCCATAAATCTTTATTCCTTCATGTGAGTTATTCTTTGAAAAATCGCTGAATGTTGATGATAACCCATATGGACGACGAACACTCACCATCTCTATAAAAGACGTTTCTTTTTTACTTGCAACTTTTTTGAATATACTTATTGCTTGATTGTATCTAATAAATACATCATTACCTTCTTCAAGCAATTTACGGTTCATTGTGGAGGTAATACTGCCGTTTTCATGTGTATTTACTTCACACAATCCTTGATTATCTCTATCCCATAAAAAATAACAAACACCACCCTTAATTTCAACACCAGGAAAACAATCGCTTGCATTCGGAAAATCGTGTATTATGCGAACTCGATTGTCATTCAGCATATTGTTTCTGAACTCTTCCAAACCTTTTCCGCCAGCAAACCACCGCGACGGGGTAATCATTACGATGTATCTCGGTCTTAACTTTTTATCTTGTTCTACAAAATGTTGATATATCGGTATTGCGCTCGAGCCCGTGCCGCCTCCGTCTGATAATTGATAAGGCGGGTTAGATATAATTACGTCGAATTTCATATTAAAAATTTTCTCCGGATTTTCTGTGTGTATAAATTCGTATGCGTGGGTTTCTTTTTCATCGCCACGGTCGTAAGATTTGTTTGCACCACAAAACTTACATTTGTCACCTACCCAAGTATGCTTTATACGGCGAAATCGTATATTGCCTTCGGCTGTGTTGAAATGAGAAATCGAGTATTCGCCGTTTGGATATTTTGAGCAATACAGGCTACGGCGAGATAACAAACTTGTGAGTTCCGTGATTGCAATGCCGTAAAGTTGCTTGTGGAAGATATGGTCGATACGTTCTTGCAAGTTAGGGATTTTATTTTCCAAGCCAACTAATAATCGTTTTGCAATTTCTCTAAGGAAAACTCCAGTTTTGCAAGCAGGATCTAAGAACGTTGTGTTTGGATTTAAAAACAATTCCTGCGGCAGTAAATCGAGCATTTGATTTACTACGTCGGGCGGGGTAAAAACTTCGTCGTTAGATAAATTCGCAAGACACGACAAAACGTCGGGTGTGTGCAAAGTCTTGTTTTTGTAGATTTTGTCAAAAAAGGATTCAGCCATTTTCTTGTACCTTCCTGTAATGCACGGGCGGATATTCGCATATCGGCTCTGCCATATATTCTTTTGTTGTGGGGTTGATAGACAAATATTTCCGTATATCTTCGGGAACGTCGAGAAGGGATAGTTGCTCGCTTTTGGGCTTGTCGTTGGCTTTGAGCATCACGTCAAGGCGGAAATCACGACGTTTGAGTTTTGTGCCGAGCATAAGACTCCATTCGGGAAAAATAATCGGCGTATCAAGGTCGTTTTGATTTTCATCCACGCACATAAGCGTCAAAGCGTTGCCGCATAAAATATTTTTGGAAAGGATATATTTCACGGCTTCGCGCGTTTCCTGCATAACCGCCTTTTTGCAAACCGATTTATACTCTTTATCCCATAGTTTAAAAAGCCGTTCGCGACATTCTGCAATGTTGTCTTGCATAATATCCACGCCGTAAAGGCTTGTTATTGCAAGCACGGAATATCTTTCAAAGTCATATGGGTTTGATTTATACAGTTTTTTTACAGTGGTAAGTTTGCGCGTCAATATTTCAGCCAAAAAATTGCCGTCACCGCATGCAGGCTCTAAAAATCGACTGTCTATTCGGTCGCATTCTTGCGCGACCAAATCGCACATCGCCTTGACTTCACGCTCGGCAGTAAACACTTCGCCGTGCTCGGCAATCCGCTTTTTTGATTTTATCTGTGTTTTTTGCGATTCTATGCCCATTTTACGATCCTTACTTTGTATTTCCGATAATATTATATCGTAATTGCGATAAAAAATCAACGCGTTTGCGTAGTATACATATCGTAAAAACGTAGTAAAATTATTATGTGAGGTGCAAATGAACGTTATTGATAAAATACGCAAACTGCAATGGGAACGTGGCTGGACCGACTACAAACTAGCGCAAGCGGCTGATATTTCGCAATCTTCGCTTGCAACGCTGTATGCCCGCCGCACTCCGCCGAAATTAGAAATGTTGCAACGCATTTGCGAAGCATTCGGAATTACGCTTGCTCAGTTCTTTTTAGAAGATGAAAAGATAGAAGTTTTAAGCGATAAAGAAAAGCAACTGCTTTCTTCCTTCCGTAAACTTTCACCGGAAAAACAAAAAGCCTTAATTGAATTATTTGCAGACTAAAAACGGCTCCGCTACACCACGGAACCGTTTTTTGTTTGAAAAATGCGACTACAATCTACAAAGGCATATATTTAACTGAAAATTTTCGGCAATTTGACAAAAAGAAAGCAATGCTTTAAATATCTACTCGCAAAAATCATTGACAAATGAAAGTTTTGCGAGTATAATAAGGATAACGAAATATTATTGAGGGTTTTATGTATATCAACAGACAAAGATATTTGGATAAATTGATAAGCCAAAAAGATAAAGACATCGTTAAAGTCATAACGGGTATTCGTAGATGTGGTAAATCGGTGCTTTTGTTTAATATCTATTACGATTATCTTTTAAGTATCGGTGTGAAAAAAGAGAATATTATTAAAATCAATCTTGAAACAAAAAGGAATGAAGAATTGCGTAATGCGGATGCTTTATACAAAGCGGTTGTTGAACGAATTGTTACGGATGATAAACATTACGTATTTATAGACGAAATACAATTTGTGGACGGTTTTGAAGATGTTGTAAATGGTTTGCGTATTGATTATAATTGTGATATTTATATTACGGGTTCTAACTCTAAACTGTTGTCTAAAGATATAAATACAAAGATGCGCGGACGTAGTATTGAAATAAAAGTTTACCCGCTTTCCTTTGCAGAATTTTATGCTTATTACGGTGGAGATAAACGACAATGTTTTAATAGCTATCTTATGTATGGCGGGTTACCGTATCTTGTTGCTGAAAACGATAATAAAAATAAAGCAGAATATTTAAAAATGATTTGCGATACCGTTGTCGGTAAGGATATTATCGATAGGCATGGTATTCGTCAAGGCAGTTTGTTTGAATCGGTTATTGATTTTTTATGCTCCAATATAGGTTCTTACGTTAGTGCAAATAAAATCGCTGACACGTTAAAAAGTAACGGTTATAGCAAAGTTACGCACGATACTATAAATAATTATCTTGACTATATTTGCGATGCATATTTATTCTACAAAGCGCAACGTTACGACATTAAGGGAAAACAATATTTAAAAACACTTAATAAATACTACATTTCCGACTTGGGGATTAGGAACAGTAAATTGAATTATAGGCAAATTGAAATCACACATTCGCTTGAAAATATTATCTATCTTGATTTAATTCGTCGCGGGTACATTGTGGATATCGGTAAAAACAATGCTAAGGAAATCGATTTTGTTGCCCGTAATGACAAGAATTTATACTATATTCAAGTGGCATATACTATAAGCGACCCCGATAAAACCGAGCAGGAAGTTTCTTCTTTTTATGGCTTAGATGATGGTTATAAAAAGATTGTTATTACAATGGATGACGATCCGTTTGTAAATTTAAAAAATGGTTACAAAAAAATAAATGTGTTCGACTTCTTATTGAACGATAACATTTTGGAAGAAATATAAAAAACTTTTTAAATATGACTAAGCTTGTCATATATGATGATTTATAATAAATAGCGAAGGAGAAAATTGATGGAAGAAGACAATATAATTTTATCAACTATAAACACTTTAAACACAGCAGAGATAAACCTTTATCTTATAAAGTTTAATGCCAAAAGCAAGAAACTGGAGAACGCTGTAATATTACCAGATGATGTTAATAAATCTATTTTAGAGGACTATAAAAAATATTTATATGGCTTTAAGGATAGAGTCGTGACGAAATACAATCCTACAGGTAATAAAGAGGATACATTACCTGTTTTAGGATTATCAGCAGTTGAAGGAAGATGGAATTTAATAACAGAATCAATAAATAATGCTCGTTCTTTATGCAAAAATGACGCAGCAGAACTTAATAAGAATTCTCTTTCTTACGATAATGAAGAATTAAATCTAATTGTCGTTGAGATAAAAGACCCTACTGAAGAAAAATATAGTTATTTTATATCCAAGTATCAAAGCGTTCAAAAAATATTAAAATTCAAAAAAATATTTTTTGAAGAGCATGGTAAATTAGAAGAAAAAGAATTGGTAAAAACTTTTACTCTAAATTGGAATATAGATGTATTAATAATTAATGATAATTTATATGTTTTAAGCGAAACAAGGTTTAATTCAATTTTTGATTATGATGAAAGTTTAAAAGAAGAAACGATGAAGATAATAGATAGCAATATTAAAAAATGGAAAATTTTTTCAAATATTGATAATTTTATTGAACGACTTTCATATAAGTATGCTTATAGAGGGATAGCAAAAATATGCAAAGACAAGGCTTATTTAAACGCTATTGAAAAATTTGATACAGCAGAGTTAAAAGATAGAATTTTGCAAAAGGGTAGCAATCTTTTTACTGAGGAAGATTTCGAGAATGGACTCCTTAAAGTAACGAAGAAAAATGCAAAAAATATAATAAACTTGATTTCTAAAGAATTGAAATATAATATATTTGAGGATAAGGTGGAAATATGAAAAATATGTTAGAAAAAATATTATATTATTTAGTTACAACATGTGCAATGAATCTAATATTTTTTCTAAGAATGATACCAGAATATATAATGGACAATGAAACCCCACCTTCTGTATTGAATTATACATTGTTTGGTTTTGTCGGTTTATTATTTTTGGTAGGTGTTATTTCTTCAATAGTTTTAAGTGCAAGAGATACGAAGTTTAGTGAACAAAGCCTAGGATATGAGTATAGAGTTATTGAGTTGGAAAATCAAACAGGATTGCAATATTTTACACATTTTTCCTTATTGATTTTAACGGCTTTTTCAATTCCTTATACGTGTATAGTACTTGATTTTGTGTTTATTATTTTAATCCATTTCTTTCTGGGATTTATATATATCAAAGAAAATCTTTATTATATTAATCCTATTCTTAACATCTATGGCTATCGAACATATAAATGTGAATGTAAAAATATTAAAACAGACAAGAATAAAACTATTTATGTGCTCGCCAGAAAATATGAAATTAAAAAAGACCTTATTATTAAAACAAAAAGTAGTAATCAAGACATAATTAGGATAAACAAATCACAAATAAAAGGAGTCACACAATGAGAGCGGTTATATACGCGCGCTATTCAAGCGATAATCAACGCGAAGCCTCTATCGAAGGGCAACTTCGCGAATGTATGGAATTCGCTACGTATAACGATATTCAGGTTATAGATAATTACATCGACCGCGCTATGTCTGCGAAAACCGATAACCGCCCGGAATTTCAGCGCATGATTAAGGATAGTTACAAGCATGCATTCGATTGCATTATCGTGTGGAAACTCGATCGTTTTGCTCGTAACCGTTACGACAGCGCGCATTATAAAACCATTCTCAAAAAGAACGGTGTAAAAGTCATTTCGGCAAAAGAAACTATTGCGGAAGGCTCGGAAGGCATACTTCTTGAATCGGTCCTTGAGGGCATGGCTGAGTTCTATTCGGCAGAACTTTCCGAAAAAGTAACCCGCGGACTAAAAGAAAACGCGTTAAAAGGGTTATATAACGGCGGAAGCGTTCCGTTCGGTTACGTTATCAATGCGGAGCGCAAATTAGCAATCGACCCCTTGACCGCACCGATTGTAGCCGATATATTTAAGATGAGTTACGACGGAAAAACGGTAAAACAGATTTATAACGAACTTGCCGCGAAAAATATAACTCGTTCCAACGGAAAGCCTCTCCGATACAACGCCGTGCGCTATATGCTTTCAAATCGCGTTTATATCGGAGAATACAACCACATGGGCGTAAAAATAGAAAACGGCGTTCCCGCTATCGTGGATAAAGAAATATTCGACGGCGTTCAGATCGAACTCGCAAAGAACTCGAAAGCACCCGCTCGCCATACCGCGGACGACGATTATTTGTTGACGACTCGGTTGTTTTGCGGCAAATGCGGAGCGATGATGGTTGCGCAGGCAGGAACAAGCGCGACGAAAAGAGTCGTGTATCGCTACTATGCGTGCGCTCGTCAGAAAAAACATCTATGCGATAAAAAGATGGTAAGTAAGACTAAACTTGAAAATTTTATCGTTTACAAAACAATGCAAATGTTGCAAACCGAAAACGTAATCGAAAACCTTGCGGAAAAACTATACGAATTGCAGTTTACCGAAAGCACGTTGCTGCCGAAACTGCAAGAACAGTTGAAACAGAAAGAAAAGGAAATCAAAAACATCGTCAATGCCGTTCAGAAAGGCTTTGCGACGGAAACGCTGTTAAAGCGTTTGAGCGAACTCGAAGAAGAGAAAAAAGGGATCGATGATTCGGTAGCGAAAGAACAATTGACGGCACCCGTATTCACCAAAGAACACTTTATAATGGCGTTACATAATTTTCGTAAAATCGACGTTACGAAACAAGACGGAAAGCGTAAAATTATAGACGCGTTTATCAATTCAATATATCTTTACGACGATCACATGAAAATCGTTTATAATGCGAACGGAAAAGAAGAAGTTGTCGCGCTTGAAGACCTGGAAAGTTCAACCTTGTTTTCATCCGGGGCACCATACAAGAATAAAACGAACCCGAGAGACAATCTCGAGTTCGTTTTATTTTACACAAAAATCATTTCCGACTAATCGCCAAGTTAAAATAATCAAATTTCCAAAAGCAAATACTCGCCAGCATAGCGGGCGGCTTTTCTTTTTCGGGCATACCCCCGATTACGCGACCATAAATTCGCAACAAACGTAAACACGGCAAGCAATCCGGATTTCTGTTTGAGATGATTTTACGTCGTTAATCGACTTATAGAGGCATTTATTAATATTTTACAACAAATAAAGCCGGCATTAAAAACGGCAGGGGATAATGGAAATCAAAGTTTGCATTATTCCCTGCCCTATGTCTGACAAAAATCCGGTAATTATTCTCCGTCCTTTTTCGCAAGCGTTACCAACTCCGTAATCCGCATCACGACGTTATGAAGATCGGAAACGTTATCGACCATTATATCTCCCTCGCTTGTAAATATGTCAAGTCGACCATACGAAAAAGAAGCGAATTGTTGCGACGTATAAAACCTAACGTTAACAATATCAACTAATGCGACGTTTTTCGTTTCTTTGCCGTAATAAATTTCGAGCGTGTCGTTATTAAGGGTTATAAGTTCGCGAGGCTGACGAAACCAAAAAATCGCCGCAACGATAAAAATCACGCAAAAAGCAAGCAAACCTATCGCCCAAACAAGCATTTTCATAAAGAAAAAGAATATTGAAAGAACAGCCGCCATAACGCTTAAAAAAACGGCGAAATATTGTTTGTAAGAACTTTTATACGCAATGACTTCCATAATTATCTCCGTACATTATATCGATAGACACATTATATCACATACGACTGTTTATTGCAAACTTTTTTCCGTTTCGGCAAGTCCTATTTCGGGATTGTAATAGAAATCTTCCAGAAATTCGCAATTTTTATACAGAAAACTATCTGAAAGTAAAAAGAAATTGCTCATATGTTCTTCTTCTATAAGATTTTTTCCGTAATCGAACGAATCGAAAAACACCGCCAAATTGTCGTGGTTTAAGCAATATCTTACAAGTTCCTTTGCAAGGTTGTCCAACTCTTCAAATTTCAAGTTGTGTTTTTTTAAGTTCACAATGCAAACAGCACTCACTTCTTTACCCTCGCAATTATATTTTATAATAAACTATGTATTTTCAACCACGTAACGGCTGTTTATAGTTATTCATCAAAAACAAAATTAACTGCAGTTATGTTTTCAATAATAAAATCAACAGAATACTTACCAATATAACCTTTCAATAAAATTGATTTGGCAAAAGATGAGTAATAATCAAAGAGAATGTCAAATTTTGTTTTACAAATAAATTTTTCAAAGCATTTACACGTAGTTACTTTTCTTGTATGTTTTCTATAAAAATAAATCGAAACGTTATCCTCCGGTGAACAATGTTCACTATCAACAAATATTTCCATACGACAACTTGCTGTTAAAGATGTTTCTCTCCCCTCATCATCAAGCAAATATATGCCTTTTGAAAAGAAAACAACAACCTTGTTATCGGAAACAACACATTTTGTTATCTC
>ULTU01055930.1_pt1 | contig 11937 bp, 10 predicted proteins | sample 1957861 | NCBI WGS metagenome assembly ULTU01 (sample SAMEA4835742, study PRJEB28245) | human gut metagenome | biome: gut microbiome; material: fecal sample | place: Denmark | collected 2008
ACGAAATAGTTCAAATGTCAATGCTAAATTAAAAGTTTTAGGCTACAACCTAAATAATTTAATAAATATATGTGTCGAAAATGGCATAAAATTAATTGACGTCAAAAAATACAGTCCATGCGAAATGGAGTTTTACATAAATGATGCAGATTTAAAAAAATTCAAAACCATCAATACACAAAACTACGAAATATCTTTAATTACTCCAAGTTTAAGTCAAAGAATACTTCATTTTTTGAAATATAGGATAGGGCTTATTGTTGGGCTAATTGCTAGTTTTGTGTTAATACTCACAATGCAAAATAGACTAATTAATATTCAGGTTTTTGGAACTTCAAACGTGGATAAGTCTCAAGTTGTTCAAAAAATTAATGAATTTGGACTTACTAAGTTTTCATATATGAATTTTGATAAATCTAGTTTGGAAAAATATTTATCCGACGAACTCAAATTGTCCTTTGTTAGTATTATGACCAAAGGCAATTCGCTTATTGTCAATGTTAAGGAAGAATTGCCAGACATAAATAATTCTTATTTGCCAATTGTGGCTGAATATGATATGGTTATAAACTCAATAAATGTTTACTCGGGAACAGCGGTTAAATCCAGTGGAGATATAGTTTTCAAAGGCGATATAATTGTTGAGCCATACAATATAGTTTCGGGCGAAAAACTTGAAATTTCCCCATGTGCCGAGATTGTAGCTGATGTCTACTTTTCCGAAAAGTATGAATTTCAAAATCAAGAAACCAGAGTATTCCAAACTGGAAAAACCCAAGTTATTAGTGTTGACTACAAACTTGGAAATATAAATTTGTTTTCAAAAAAATTTGAGTGTAAGTTTGAAAATTACGAACTCCAAAAATCTTGTACACTTCTCAGTGAATATTTTTTGCCATTAAAAATAAATAAGATTATAGCATATGAGACTTTTAGCGAAACTGTAGATTTGGATTTTGATAGTTCAAAAGAACAAATAGTTGTCAATTTAAAAGAAAAAGTATACAAAAAAGTTCCAGATAATTTGAAAGTCGAAAGTGAAAATGTTAAAATTTCTTCTACAAATTATGGAAATATCGTTACCATTTATTTAAAAAGTAGTGTATACTTAAAGTACGGAAAGTAATAATTTTATTAAAGGATAAAATATGATAATAAATTTTAACAAAACAACATTTAACAAAAAATATATTCAAAGTATAACCAAGGCATATAGTGAAGCACTCAAAATTCTCAAAGTTAAATGCAAAGACTTGGAAGTTAATATTAGTTTTGTGTCTAAAAAAGAAATTAGAGATTTAAACAATAAGTTTAGGTCTAAAGATAGTGTAACGGACGTTTTGTCTTTTCCAAATTTGTTAGAACCGGGGAAGACCGACATGCAGTTAATAACAGACACGCTAACAAGGGAAAATTTCAAAAGCGAAATTAATCCAGACACTAATGCAATTTTTGTTGGGGATATTTGTATTTGTAAGCCAATAGCATTTAAACATGCCAAAGAATATGGAAATACCAAACTCAGAGAAATGACATACATGGCAGTACATGGATTGCTACACTTGTTGGGATATGACCATATGCAGGATAACGACAAGGCTTTGATGCGTGAAATGGAAGAAAAAATTATGAAAAAAGTAAACTTGGAGAGAAAATAATGAAATCGGGATTTGTTGCAATTTTGGGCGAGCCGAATGTGGGGAAGAGTACTCTTTTGAATTCAATTTTGAAAGAAAAAGTTTCTATTGTGTCTCCAAAACCACAAACAACACGAAATAAAATACTTGGAATTTACAATGACGAAGAAAGTCAAATCGTTTTTATTGATACTCCCGGAATTCATAAATCAAAAAACAAACTAGATGATTACATGTCAAAAGCAATTACAACAGCAAAATCTGATGTTGATGTAATTTTGTATGTAATAGATGGGTCAAAAAAGATAACCGAAAAAACATTAGATAATTTGAATAAATATACGAACAATGCAAATGTAATTTTGGTTGTAAATAAAATTGACGATACAACTTATGTCAAACTTTATCCCGAACTTACCAAATGTAACACTTTGCAAAATATCAAAGATATTGTTCCAGTATCAGCATTGAAATCCAAGAACTTGGAAGAACTTATCAAAGTGATTAAATCCTACTTGCACGAAGATATTAAATATTTTGATGACGATGTATATACTGACAAATCAATCAAATTTTTGGTTGGTGAAATCATAAGAGAAAAAACTTTGTGGCTTTTGCAAGATGAACTTCCACATGGAATTGCTATTGAAATAGCCAGATTTGATGAGTCAAACCAGATAGTGGAAATTGATGCGGATATAATTTTGGAAAAAGCAAGCCACAAATCAATTGTAATTGGAAAGAATGGTGCAATGCTTAAAAATATTGGCACAAAATCCAGACTAGATATAGAAAAGTTGCTAGATAGAAAAGTAATGCTTAAATTGTTTGTTAAGGTTAGGGAAGACTGGCGAAACTCAGCCAGTACTGTCAAATCGCTTGGCTATAGTCAAGAAGATTTATAAAATCCAAATTGCATGATATGTTTAATTATTGAATTAAAATTTGAAAAATTAAATAATTATACACTCATAATTTATCGTTGATTATTTAAAAACTAGCATAAACCTAGATTACTCACATAAAATATAAAAAACGCATTTAAGGGGTTGTCATGGAAGATTTGTGTTGGAAATTATTTGAAAAAACGGGAAAGATTAATTATTACTTGTTGTACAGTGCATTAAAAAGGAAAAAATAATTGGAAGAACTAACGGTTACTGGCATTGTTTTAAGTTCGATGCCATACAAAGACAAAGACAAATTGATTCACATATTTAGTGTTGAATTAGGTGTTGTTACGGGAATACTTAAAGGAGTTTCGGCACCGACTTCAAAACTAAAATTTGCTTCTCAGCCTTTTTGTTTTGGAAAATTCGATTTGGTCAAGGCAAAAGATTTTTATGTTGTCAAAGGTGTTGATTTAGTTGACACGTTTTTTGATTTGACTAGTGATTATGAATCATACAAATTATGCAGTCTTATGCTTGAAATTTGCAAAGTAGTTATGAAGCCAAATATCATTTCCGAAAGTCTATTTTTAACATTGCTAAAGTCTCTTCAAAATATCGTTTACTCAGAGAATGTCAATACCAAACTATGTATTATCAAATTCATGCTAACAGTCCTTAAGATTATTGGATACGAACTAAACTTTGATACCTGCGATAATTGTGGACTAAAATTTATGGGTGATATTAAGTTTGATGTCTACTCGGGAACTTTTAGATGTTCAAATTGTTCGGGTGGGGTGATTGTCTCCAAACAAGATTTTGTAACTCTCAAGATTATTCAAAATACAAGTTTTGAAAAATTAAATTCTGTCAAAGTATCTATGGATTGTCAAGATAGAATTTTTGAACTTTGTTTAAGGGACTTGTCAAGTCGGCTAAACTACAAATTTAAGTCGTTTATGGAGTAATAATCGTTATATACATACAGACAAAGTTTAATTAAATTAACTTAAAATTTACTTATATAAATAATTATAAGTCATTTTGTATATTTATGCAAAATGGCTTTATTTTTAGATATTTTTTATAAATTTTTTAAATTTTTTCACTGCATTTACTTGCAAGATTTGTGCAAAAAATATATACTAGTGAAGTAGTTTTACATAAAGGAGAAAATATGCAAAAGAAATATGTTTATTTGTTTAGCGAAGGTAACGCTAAAATGAGAGAACTACTTGGCGGGAAAGGTGCTAACTTGGCAGAAATGACAAATTTAGGTTTGCCTGTTCCACAAGGTTTCACTATTTCAACTGAAGCCTGCACTCAATACTACGAAGATGGTAGACAAATTAATGCAGATATTCAAAGAGAAATAATGGAGAATATCGAAAAGATGGAAAAAATCACTGGCAAAAAGTTCGGTGACAAAGAAAACCCACTTCTTGTATCTGTAAGGTCTGGTGCTAGAGCATCTATGCCGGGAATGATGGATACAATCCTTAACTTGGGTCTTAACGAAGATGTTGTTGAAGTTATTTCAGCTAAATCCGGTAATCCAAGATGGGCTTGGGACTGTTACAGAAGATTTATTCAAATGTTCAGTGACGTTGTTATGGAAGTTGGCAAAAAATACTTCGAAAAACTTATCGACCAAATGAAAGAAAGAAAGGGTGTAGTATACGATGTAGATTTGACTGCTGACGACCTAAAAGAACTCGCTTATGAATTTAAGCAAGAATACAAAACTCAATTAGGAAAAGATTTCCCTAATGATCCTAAGGAACAATTATTTGAAGCTATCAAAGCTGTATTCCGTTCTTGGGATAATCCACGTGCTAATATCTATCGTATGGATCACGACATTCCTTATTCTTGGGGAACTGCTGTAAACGTTCAAATGATGGCTTTTGGTAACATGGGCGAGACTTCTGGTACTGGTGTTGCGTTTACTCGTAATCCTGCTACTGGTGAAAAAGGTCTTATGGGCGAATTTTTGATGAATGCACAAGGTGAAGACGTTGTTGCTGGTGTTAGAACTCCTATGCCTATTTCAAAAATGGCTGAAATTATGCCTGATGTTTATGACCAATTCTTGGAAATCTGTAACAAACTAGAAAGTCATTATAGAGATATGCAAGATATGGAATTTACTATCGAAGATAGACATCTATATATGCTTCAAACAAGAAATGGTAAGAGAACAGCTGCTGCTGCTATAAGAATCGCTTGTGATTTGATTGATGAAGGAATGATTTCTGAAGAAGAAGCATTGATGCAAATTGATGCTAAATCTCTAGATATGCTTCTTCACCCACAATTTGACACAGTTGCGCTTAAGAATGCAGACAAAGAAAATGTTGTAGGCAAGGGTATTGCTGCATCTCCAGGTGCTGCAACTGGTAAAATCGTGTTTACAGCTGAAGACGCTGTTGTTCATGGCAAAAACAAAGAAAAAGTTGTTCTTGTTAGACTTGAAACTAGCCCAGAAGATATTGAAGGTATGAAATATGCTCAAGGTATTCTTACTGTTCGTGGCGGTCAAACATCTCACGCAGCAGTTGTTGCTCGTGGCATGGGTACATGTTGTGTTTCTGGTTGTGGAGACATCAAGATGGACGAAGAAAACAAACAATTTACTCTAAGTGGTCAAACTTTCCACGAAGGAGACTATATCTCTCTTGATGGTACAACTGGTAAGATTTACAATTGTGAAATCAAGACTGTTCCAGCTGACCCAAATAGTGGTTACTTTGGAAGAATTATGAGACTTGCTGACAAGTACAAAAAACTTGGCGTTAGAACAAACGCAGATACTCCAAACGATGCTAAACGTGCCGAAGAACTAGGCGCTCAAGGTATTGGTCTATGTCGTACTGAGCATATGTTCTTTGACCCACAAAGAATTGGTGCATTTAGAGAAATGATTTGTTCAGATACTAAGGAAGAAAGAGAAGTTGCTCTAAACAAAATCGAACCTATGCAACAAGCAGACTTTGAAGCTTTGATGGAAGCACTCAAAGGTATGCCAGTTTGTATCAGATTCCTAGACCCACCACTTCATGAGTTCGTTCCAACCGAAGCTCAAGATATTGAAGCTTTGGCAAAAGCAAAAGGCAAAACTGTTGCTCAAATCAAACAATATATTACAGACCTTCATGAAGTTAACCCAATGATGGGACACCGTGGATGTAGACTTACAGTTACTTATCCAGAAATCGCTGTTATGCAAACCAAGGCAGTAATCAAAGCGGCTATCAATGTTCAAAAGAATCATCCAGATTGGAACGTAGTTCCAGAAATTATGATTCCACTTGTTGGCGAAGTAAAAGAACTAGCTTTTGTTAAAAAGACAGTTGTTGAAACTGCTGACGCTATTATCAAAGCTAGCGGTGTTGAACTTAAATATCAAGTTGGAACAATGATTGAAATCCCACGTGCTGCTCTTACTGCAGACGAAATTGCAAAAGAAGCTGAATTCTTCTGCTTTGGTACAAACGACTTGACTCAAATGACATTTGGTTTCAGCCGTGACGATGCTGGCAAATTCTTGCCATCTTACTATGCAAACAAGATTTACGAATCTGACCCATTTGCTAGACTTGACACAATTGGTGTTGGCAAACTTATGGATATGGCAGTTAAACTAGGCAAAGGCACTCGTCCAGAACTTCACTGCGGTATTTGTGGTGAACATGGTGGTGACCCAAGTTCTATTGAATTCTGTCATAAGATTGGTCTTGACTATGTAAGTTGTTCTCCATATAGAGTACCTATCGCAAGACTTGCAGCCGCTCAAGCAGCAATCAGAAATAAATAATAATATAAATAGTCAAGCTTTTGCTTGGCTATTTTTTTGCACTTAAAATATCAAAAATAATTAATCGCTAATTAAATATTTTAAATTTAATGCAAAATATTTGTTAAACAATTTTTTATTTGATATAATATATTAAGTATTAGATTAGGGGGGATATGTTATGTACAAAAAATCTAAAGCACAAATTATTTGCGATGCTATTTGTGGTATACTTATGCTTGCTTCAATTCTTGTGTTTATCTTAGTTGGAATTTTTGCAAATATTTGGCACCCAACTTGGATTGTTATTCCTTGTAGCGGAATTGTTTGTGGTATTGTATCAATTTCTATAAATACATATGCAAATTTGCATACCGAAACACCAAAAACTGAAGACAAGAGCGGAGATAAAAAAGATAAATCTACAAGCAAATAATTTAGATAAATAAGTTGACTAGCGCGTGGCTAGTTAATTTTTTTGTGTAAATTGCAAAAAAAATTTTAAATAAAAAAAGGATATTGACAATTTTTTGCGTATTAATTAGTAGAATTTTTGTGAGGTGTACGATTGGATAAAGGTTTTTCTCAAGATTTTATAGAAAAATTAAAGCAAAATAACGACATAGTTACAACAATTTCAAAGTACATAAACGTTACTCGCAAGGGCAAAACTTGGTGGGCTTGTTGTCCTTTCCACTTTGAAAAAACACCATCTTTTGCTATTAACGAAATTGAACAATACTACCATTGTTTTGGTTGTGGTGCGAGTGGGGATGTTATTAACTTTGTTTGCAAATATGAATCACTTGATTTTTATGATGCGTGCAAAAAACTTGCTGAATATGCAAACATGGAACTTCCCGAATACCATAATGATGATAACTTGATTAAACTTAAGAAAAAACGTGATAGAATTTATAACTTGTTAGTTGATGCAGCAAAGTATTATTATGGTAATCTCAAAAAACCCGAAGCGACTCCCGCACTTGAATACTTGGCATCACGAAAACTTGATATGAGTATTATCAAAGAATATGGAATTGGTTATAGCATAGGTTGGCATGATATTGTTACGCATCTAAAGAGCCTTGGATACACCGAAGACGAAATGATTGATGCGGGTGTTTGTGATAGATATGAGGGTGGCAAAATATCTGATGCTTATGGAAAACGAATAATATTTCCAATTTTCAATTTGATGGGGAATGTTGTAGGATTTAGCGGGAGAGTTATTGGCAAGGCTGATTTTGCTAAATACAAAAATACCGCACAGACTCTTGTGTTTGACAAAAGTAGTTTGATTTATGGAATAAATGAAATCAAAAAAGCCAAAAAACAAGGTGTACTCAAAGAAATCGTAATTGTTGAAGGTCAAATGGATGTCATATCTCTATACAAGAGCGGTGTTCAAAATGCGGTTGCTTGTATGGGAACAGCATTAACTGCCAGTCATGCCAAAAATTTGAAACGTTTTGCCGACAAAGTTATTCTTTGTTTTGACGGGGATAATGCGGGCAAAAAGGCAACACTCAGAAGTATTGAAATACTAGTAAATGCCGGTTTGCTTGTGTATGTTGTAACAATTCCAGATGGCAAAGACCCAGATGAGTTTGTAAATGCTTTTGGAAAGTCTGCTTGGGATGAAATGCTAAGTAACGGACTCTATTGGGTGGAGTTTTTGATAAAGGACTTTGCAAGTAATTACGATTTGAGCAAGCCCGAACAAAAGACAAAATTTATAGCCGATGCACTTAATGTTATTAAGTCACTTGGAAGCGAAAGTGAACAAGAGATTTATCTCAAAATGGTTCAGCAAATGACAAATATTAATATTAGCGTTCTCAAGAGTGATTTGACTAAACTTGGAACTCAAAACGTAACTCAAGAAGACATAGTCGAAACTGTTGATAACAAAATAAACCTAAAAGAAAATTCTTATGTTAAATCTGTTAAGTTTATAATAGCATCACTGCTTTACAAAAAAGATTATGCCAAACTTGACGATAGAATTATATCTAACTTGTATAATTCCGATTATGTCAAGATTTATAAATATATAGAGAATGAATATCAAAATAACCGCAAGCCAATTGTGAGCAAATTATTTGATATGTTTGATGTTGAAAATACATCTGATATATATGATATTGTCAACTACAACTTTGTTGCTGGTGACGATAATAACAAGCACTTTGAAGATTGCTTGAATATTCTTATTAAGACTGGGCTTAGTAGTCAGATAGATAGTTTGACCGCCAAACTAGCAAAAGTAAGCGATAATAATGAAAGAATGGAAATAATGCAAGAAATCAAAAAATTAATCGCAGAAAAAAACAATAGGGGAAAATAATGAATAATTTAGATGAAGAAATTGAGAAGATTATAAAAGATGCAAGCAAGGAAGGAAATACAATAACCGAAGAAGATTTGGGAGAAAGACTTATTAACTATGAACTTTCTGTCGAAGAACTCAAAGAAGTCAAAGATAGACTAGAAGAAGAAGGAATTACAGTTGAGCCACCAGTTGACGAAGTAATTAAGGACGAAGAACTCAAAAGTCTAATTAGTGATGTCAAAGTTGACGACCCAGTTAAAATGTATCTTAAGGATATTGGACAAGCACAACTACTTACTCCCGAACAAGAAGTAGAACTTGCCAAAAAAATAATTGAGGGCGACGAAAGAGCCAAAAAAGAATTGTCCGAAAGAAACCTAAAACTAGTGGTTAGTATTGCAAAAAAGTATGTTAATCGTAGTTCTATGCAATTTCTTGACCTTATTCAAGAAGGAAATTTGGGACTTTTAAAAGCAGTTGAAAAGTTTGATTATACCAAAGGATTTAGATTTTCGACCTATGCTACTTGGTGGATTAGACAATCCATAACTAGAGCCATTGCCGACCAGGCAAGAACTATTAGAATTCCAGTACATATGGTAGAAACTATACATAGACTTTCGCGTGTTAGCAAACAACTTATGCAAGAACTTGGCAGAGACCCAACAAATGCAGAGATTGCCGAACGTATGGGGCTAAGCGAAAATAGAGTAATTGAAATTCAAAAAATTGCCCAAGACCCAGTATCATTAGAAAGCCCTGTAGGCGAAGAAGACGAAAGTAGAATAAGTGACTTTGTTGAAGACGAAAGCATCAAATCTCCAACAGACAATGCTGCACAAGATATTTTGAAAACACAACTTTTTCAAGTTATTGAAACCTTAACCCCAAGAGAACAAAAGGTTATAAGACTAAGATACGGACTAGATGACAGTCACCCTAGAACTTTGGAAGAAGTGGGCAAAGAATTTAATGTTACAAGAGAAAGAATTCGTCAAATCGAAGCCAAAGCACTAAGAAAACTTAGACATCCAAATCGTAGCAAAAAGTTGCAAGACTTTTATGATTAAAATATCTTTTAGACTAAAATTTATTTCTAGTCTCGTTGATGAAAGAATTGTAGCAGATGTCGGGTGTGACCATGGGAAATTGGTTCGCAAACTTTTTGATGAAAACAAAATCGATTTTGCATACGTTTCGGATATAAGCAGGGGTAGTCTTCAAAAAGCGATTGATTTGTTGAAAGACAAAAAGGACAAAATCAAAGCGATTTGTTGCGATGGACTTAGTGGCTATGACGAAAGTAAAATCGATGAATGTATTATTGCTGGAATGGGCGGATATGAAATTTTGAACATTATCAAAAATTCAAAGGTCGATATTCAAAAATATATTTTGTCACCACAACACGATAATATCGTTCTCAAAGAATATCTAATAAATAATCAATACAAAATTACTTTTGATATTATTATCAAAGACAAAAATAAGTTCTACAATATTATTAAATGTGAAAAGTGTAATAATCCAGATAAATTGTCTGAATTTGAACTATGGTTTGGAAAAGATAATTTTGAAAATAGTTATAGTGCTATAAAAGATTATGTCGAAAATAATCTTATTAAACTTTATTTAATCAAACAAAATCAAAAAACAATAGATGCAAAAGTGGAAAAGAGTATAATGCTTTTTGAAAAAGCAAAAAAGGAATTGAATTATGAATAAAATACTAGAATATCAAAAATTAGACTTGGAACTTAACAAACTCAAAAAAGCCAATTTGAATAGTGCTGAAAAGAGCAATATGAACAAACTCAAAGGTTTTATAGTTGAAGCACATGATAAGGGTGTTAAACTAGAAAATGATGCAAGTGACTTGCTTAACGACTATGAAAAACTAAAAAAACAATATGACGCTAATTCTCAAAAAATCCAAAAACTAATTAACAAAGATTTAAACACGGTTGAACTTGATGATGTAGACAGCATCTTGGCTACAATTAATTCACTTAGTAGCGAATTGTTCTTGTTGGAAAGAAACATTAATATCATTATCACAAAAATTAAATCTAGCCTAAAAGATTTTGAGACAACAAAGAATAATATGATTAAAGCCAGAACAAAGTATAATGAATTTAAAGTTGCTTATGAAAAATCCATGAAATTGGTTGAACCAAAACTCAAGGAAATCGAAGACAAAATGAAGACTTTGGAAGGGGAAATAGATGGTCAACTTTTAAACAAATACAAGACTATGAAAGCGGACAAAATATTCCCAGTTTATGTTAGTTTTGACAATGGCCACTGTTCGGGTTGTAGAGTAGAAATTCCAACCGCTAGAGTTAACAAACTCAAAAATGAAGGCACGATTGTTTGTGAACAATGTCATAGAATTATTTATATGAAATAAAGACAATAAATTGTCAAACATATTTATATTTGTTAAAATACTTATAAATTAAAAAGGTTTTTATGTTATTTTTTATTAATTCTTATCAAGGGTGGGACTTTGTAATAGTTTCACTAGCTTATATTTTAGTTATACTTATATCACTTAGTCTGCACGAATTTGGTCATGCTTTTGTTGCCTACAAATGTGGGGATATGACACCAAAAATGCAGGGAAGAGTAAGTCTAAATCCGATTAAGCACATTGACACAATTGGCTTTATTTGCTGTGCTGTTTTTGGCTTTGGCTGGGCAAAACCAGTTCAATTTAATTCGGATAATTTTAGAAATATCAAAAAAGGCATTGGACTTACAAGTATTGCTGGAATTTTTGTAAATTTGATACTTGGATTTTTTGGTTGTGGGTTTTTCTATTTGACTTTGCTTATTAGGTCTACAAGCATATTTGTATTATTTTTACAAAAATTCTTTTACTTTTTGTATTTCACAAATATTTGTTTGGCAGTATTTAATTTGCTTCCAATTTATCCGCTAGATGGATTTAAACTTGTTGAAAATTACACAAAGTATGATAATCCCTATGTTAAATTTATGTATAGATATGGGTCAATTATTTTGTTAGTAGTGTTGTTGTTTTTGGATAGAATACTATTTAACTTAATTGCACTTATATCTACTCCAATTGAATTATTTTGGAGATTGTTCTTTTGACAAAAATGCTAGGAAATTAGCGCTAGTCAAGATATTGCATAGTACTATGTAAAATAAATTTATGGAAAATTTTTTATGATTGAAGAAGAAAAAAACGAAGAATCTATTATAGATAAAAATATTGATTTATCAGAAGATAAAAATATTGAAAATCAG
>ULTU01010342.1_pt1 | contig 11927 bp, 7 predicted proteins | sample 1957861 | NCBI WGS metagenome assembly ULTU01 (sample SAMEA4835742, study PRJEB28245) | human gut metagenome | biome: gut microbiome; material: fecal sample | place: Denmark | collected 2008
GCAGGAAGACAATGAACTGTTGGATGAAGTGGTAGTTATCGGCTATGGAAGTGTAAAACGCAAAGACGTGACCACTGCCATATCTACTGTCTCTACGAAAGATTTGGACCAACGCCCCATCGTATCGGCAGCACAAGCCTTGCAAGGTAAAGCTGCAGGTGTGTCGGTTATGCAGCCCAGCGGTGAGCCGGGCGGAGGTATGAGTATCCGCGTACGTGGTACCACCTCATTCAACGGTAGCAACGACCCGCTATACGTAGTGGATGGTGTACCTGTAGACAATATCAACTTCTTATCGCCCAACGATATCGAAAGCCTCTCTATCTTAAAGGATGCTTCATCGGCAGCTATCTATGGTTCGCGTGCAGCCAACGGTGTAGTACTAATTACGACCAAAGCCGGAGCAGAAGGCAATGCCAAAGTGGCACTGAACGTACAATATGGAATGACGAAAGTGGGCAAAAGCATGGATGCTTTGAATACAGAACAATACCGTGAATTACAGAAAGAAATCGGAGCCGTCAATCCCGCAGATCTTGAAGGATTAACAGACCAAACCGACTGGTTTGACGAGGTTTACAAAACCGGGCAGACCCAAAACTATCAAGTGTCCGTATCTAACGGAAACGAAAAGATGAAATACTTCCTCTCTGCCGGTTATCTGGAAGAAAAAGGTATTTTGGAAGGCACGTACTTCAAACGATATAGCTTCCGTGCCAATATCGACAACCAAATACGCAGTTGGCTGAATGTAAGTGCCAATATCTCCTACTCCGACAATATCGGAAACACCGGCATCATTTCCGGGACGGGTGCCAACCGTGGAGGTGTAGTCCTCTCGGTTATCAATACGCCGACCTATGCTCCTATTTGGGACCCTGAAAAGCCGAATCAATACAATAAGAACTTCTATGGAGCAAATATCATGAACCCGATGGAAAACCTGGCCCGCCAGAAAAACAACAAGAACAAGGAAAACCGCCTCATCGCATCCGGAGCCGCTACCGTCATCTTCCTGCCCAACCTGAAGTTGAAATCATCTGTGGCACTGGACCGTCGCAACGGTGTAAGCACCACATTTCTCGATCCGATATCAACTACCGACGGACGCAACAGTTTCGGAACAGCCTCCGACAACCGAAACATGAATACCGTATTGGTTTTCGATAATGTATTGACTTACAACACCAACATCAAGAAACATGGCATCGACGTCATGGCAGGTTCTTCCTACACCCAATCGGACTATACCAACAACTGGATTAACGGTTCGCACTTCCGGGACGATAAAATACACACTCTGAATGCCGCCAATAAAATTTCATGGGACGGTACCGGATCAGGAGCTTCACAGTGGGCTATCTCTTCCTATTTTGCCCGTGTATCCTACAACTATGACAGCAAGTACATGCTTACCATGAACATGCGTTCCGACGGTTCATCCAAACTGCATCCCGACCATCGTTGGGGTATTTTCCCCTCCTTCTCGGCTGCATGGCGTATTTCGTCGGAGAAATTCATGAAAGCCCTCACTTGGATTGATGACCTGAAGCTCCGTGGCGGCTGGGGGCAGACCGGTAACCAAAGCGGCATAGGTGATTACTCATATCTGCAACGCTACAACATCAACCGCATACCGTGGTTTGAAGAAGGCAACGACCATGCAGTTCCCGGTATCAGCCAAGCCAACCTGAGAACAAGTGACCTGAAATGGGAAACCACCAGCCAAACCAACATCGGTCTTGACCTGACCGTACTAAACAACAGACTGACCTTCAGCATAGATTACTATTACAAGAAGACAACAGACATGTTGATGAATGTAAGTCTGCCTGCAGGTGCAGCAGCAACTACCAATATCACCCGTAATGAAGGCGAGATGACCAATAAGGGATTTGAGTTCTCAGTCAACTCTCACAACCTGACCGGCGAATTCTCTTGGGACACAGACTTCAACATATCTTTCAACAAGAACAAGCTGACTAAGCTATCATTGCAAAAAATCTATACAGCAGCAAGCAGTGCCGAGGTAGTAAAGGAAAATATCGTACGCAATGAGCCCGGGCGTCCTTTAGGTGGTTTCTACGGTTACATCAGCGATGGTGTAGACCCGGAAACCGGTAACCTGATTTATCGCGACCTCAACGAAGACGGCAAGATTTCCACTTCCGACCGAACCTATATCGGCGATCCCAATCCTGACTTCATATACGGACTGACAAACACCTTTATCTGGAAAGACCTCAGTTTGAGTATTTTCATCCAAGGAAGCTACGGAAACGACATCTTCAATGTGTCCCGCATGGAAACCGAAGGCATGTATGACGGTAAAAACCAATCAACAGAAGTCTTGAAGCGCTGGAGAATTCCTGGACAGATCACAAATATTCCAAAAGCCAACTTCAACATCAAGAATTCCACTTACTTTGTAGAAGACGGTAGTTATCTGCGTGTCAAGGACATCTCGCTCTCTTACAATATCCGTTGTCGCCAGTTCAAGAAATGGGGTATCAGCCGTGTACAACCCTACTTTACCGCCAGCAACTTGCTGACTTGGACCAGCTATTCAGGCATGGATCCCGAAGTGAACCAGTACGGAAACAGTGGTTCCGTACAAGGTATCGACTACGGAACTTATCCACAGAGCAAATCATTCGTTTTTGGTATCAATGTTGAATTCTAAAAAAGGGAGAAATAATTTATGAAATTAAGCCATATATATAAAGGTATAGTCTATAGTGCATTGTTGACACTGACCGCCACCTCATGTGACTTGGACTATAATCCAGTAGACAGCTACTCGGATGTAACAGAAGGAGTAAATAATACTGATGAAAAGCCTATTTTCAACAGTGTACAAGATGTAGAGAGTTCAATGGTGACTTTGCACAAGAAGTTTCGTGACCGGCAAGAGCACTGGTATGTGGATAAGCTGCTCATCAGCGATGCACATGCCGACAATGCTTATGCCGGAACGACTGGTGCTGAAGTTGTGCCTTACGAAACCAATTCCATCGAAGGTTCCAATTCTGTGCTAAAGCGTGACTGGGACCGTTTATTGGAAGACATTGCTGTTGCCAACCGTATCATTGTAGGTTGTGAACAACTCAAGGCACTCAGTGAGAGTGAACGCGGTAAATATCAATCACAAGCCAAGATATTCCGCGCCATAGTCATGTTCGATATGGTACGCTTATGGGGAAACTTTCCGGTCATCACTACCGTGGGCGGTGACATCACCGAAGACAATGTAGAAGAGATGTACCCAACCTATTTTCCTCCACAAAATACCGCTGAAGAGGCTTGCGCCCAAATAGAAAAAGACTTGACTGAAGCAGTGGAAAACCCCAATACCCCGACAAACGATGCTACCGACAAGAGCATACTGACCAAATCAGTAGCACGTGCCATGCTTGCCAAAGTCTATGCAGAAAAGCCTCTGCGCGACTATACAAAAGTTATCAAGTATGCAGATGAACTTGCTGCCGACGGCTTTGATCTTGTGGAAGATTTCAGCGACCTTTGGGCTTATGATGCAGAAAAGAAAGACTGCCGGGTACGCAATACCAAGGAGGCGATTCTTGAAGCTCACTTTCCTCCGGGTTCCGGTAACTGGTGTACTTGGATGTTCGGCCGCAACTTGAGCAACTGGGATGAAAGTTTCACCTGGGCCAAATGGATTACTCCTTCCCGTGACCTTATCCGCCTCTATGAAGAGCAAGGAGACACAAAACGCTACAACGAATCTGTCGTATGGTATGACTGTAAATGGAGCAACTATTATCCGGCAGACCATTATGCCTTCATGTACAAATGCCGCTCAGCGTTCAACAGTATTATTTATCTGCGATATGCCGACATCCTGCTTCTCAAAGCCGAAGCCAAGATTATGGGCGAGACTCCCGATCTGAACGGTGCAGCCGACATCATCGACCGCATCCGTAGCCGTGCCGGATTAGGCAAACTTCCACAAAGCACCCGCAGCAGTAAAGAAGCATTACTCAAAGCTTATATGGACGAACGCCGCATGGAGCTCGCCTTTGAAGGACAACGCTGGTACGACCTTTGCCGTCTCAACAAAGTGGAAGAAGTGATGAACGCCGTTTATGCCAAAGACAGCGGCCGCCATGCACAAGAAAATCCGTTCAATGAGAACTCCTATCTGCTGGCTATTCCTCAAGGAGCCATCGACCAGAACGAGAACCTAATACAAAACCCCGGCTATTAATATAATGAGTAACATAAAAATCAACAAGATATGAATTTAAGAAATATATTCACTACCGCATTAGGCTGCTTCACCGTACTGGCAGCCTGCGGCAATGACAGTAACATCACCCCTGCGCCGGACCCTAAACCGGAGCAGCCCACGGAACAGACAAAGGATGTCACCATCTATGTAACGAACACCAGCCGTACTTATGACCTGACAAAGTCTGAACTGGGCTTCGGCACCGGTAGCAATATGTCACCTTCTACAGTGACACTCACCCCTGCCATCCGCTATCAGGAAATGGACGGTTTCGGTGCAGCCATCACCGGCTCCACCGGCTACAACCTAATGCAGATGACACAAGAGAACCGCACGAAGTTCCTGACAGAAACCTTCTCGGACAAAGAAGGCTATGGCTTCAGCTATGTGCGCATCGCCATCGGTTGTTCCGACTTCTCATTCAGTGAATTCACTTGCTGCGATGAAAAGGGGCTCGAGCACTTTACCCTGCCGATGGAAGACACCAAGTATGTGATTCCCATATTGAAGGAAATTCTGGCAATCAACCCTGCCGTGAAGATTATGGCCGCTCCTTGGACATGTCCGAAGTGGATGAAAGTAAAAAGCCTGGAGGAGCGCGTACCTTTTGACTCATGGACCAGTGGACAGTTGAATCCCGGATATTACAGAACGTATGGTGACTACTTCGTAAAATGGATACAAGCTTTCGAAAAGGAAGGAATCAAAATCCATGCTGTGACTCCACAGAACGAACCACTGAACCACGGTAACTCGGCATCCTTGTTCATGGGATGGAAAGAAGCCTGTGACTTCATCAAGACCGGCCTGGGCCCTGCTTTCAAAGAAGCTGGAGTTGCAACAAAGATTTATGTTTTCGACCATAACTACAACTATGACAACCTGGCCGACCAAAAGAGTTACCCCACCAAGATTTATGATGATGCAGAGGCCTCACAATACATAGCAGGTGCTGCCTACCATAATTATGGTGGTAACCGCTCTGAGCTGCTGAATATCCACAAGCTCTATCCTAACAAGGAACTGCTCTTTACGGAAACATCCATCGGAACTTGGAATTCCGGACGTGATTTGGAAGCACGTCTGCTTAACGATATGGAAGAAATAGCATTGGGGACAACCAACAACTGGTGCCGCGGTGCCATTGTGTGGAATCTGGTACTGGACAGCGACCTGGGACCGGTAAGCCCTTCAAACGGTTCTTGCAAGACCTGCTACGGTGCGGTGGATATTGACAATACAAACTATTCTAAAATTGTCCGCAACTCCCATTATTACCTTATCGGGCACATGTCTTCAGTTGTGAAACCGGGCGCTGTACGCATCGGAACAACCGGTTATACGGCCAGTGGCGTCACCTATTCCGCCTTCGAAAATACAGATGGCACCTATGCATTCGTATTGGCAAACAATAATGCAGATGCCAAGCGAATCACCGTAAGCGACGGCATACACTACTTCTCCTACGAAGTACCAGCCAAAGCTGTCGTTTCTTACCGTTGGAAAAAATAAAACTAACATATTAAACAGAAGATCATAATGAAAAACTTTAAATACTATCTGATGACATTGGCAGGCATAGCCATGCTGAGTGCCTGCAGCGATGACGTTCCGGTTCCCGGCAACCCGACAATGGACTTTCTGGCAGAACCTTCTTCAGCCTTGTTTGGTGATAGCCTACCTTTTACAATCAAGGCTTCGGACACAGATGTGCCTCTTTCCACACTGAAAGCGCGATTATACTTCAGCGACGAAATGGTATCAGAAACTGTAATCCGTACCAAAGTGAACGGTCAAGACTATACAGGAAAGATCTTTATCCCTTATCTGGCAAATATCCCCAATGGAACGGCTACACTGAAGTTCATTCTGCAAAACATTAACTTCACGATTACAGAGAAAAGCTATGATGTGGCATTAAGCCGCCCGGACTTCCCTTACCTGACCCTCGTTTCGGAAGACCAAGAATACCGTATGGAAAAAACCGCAACAAATCAATATAGCGTGACCGGTGAGTTTGCACAGAAAGTAAAAGGCTACATCAAAGCTCCTAAAGTAGGCGCCAACAGTAACGAAATCAACTTCGGATGGAGTAATGGTGCCATTACACAAGGCACCTCCAGCGAAATTACTTTCTCCAACCTGTCGGCCGGAGAGTATTCCATCTCCTTCAATACGCTGACTTATGCAGCCGCCCCTTTCGTGAAGCTACTGCTGAACGATTCTGAAATGGAAATGGTGGATGACAATCATTACAGCATCGACCTCAATCTGAAACAAGGAGACAACATCACCACGGATATTCCCAACTTCGACCAGTACTGGATAGACCCTGACTTCTTCGAAAAGGATGAAAACGGCTCACTGAGGTTCCTGCCCATCGATGGAACTTATCGCGTCATTGCCAACCTGGCCCTGAATTATCTGGAAGTATTGAAAATGAACGGAACAAGCCCAGCAACTCTGAATGATGACGGAACCGGTGCCCTCTGGATTATCGGTGATGGCATCGGCAAACCTTCCGTAGCTGCCAATGCTGTAGGTTGGACCACAGAAAAAGGCCTCTGTATGTCGCAGATCGAAGCGAAAAAATATCAAATAACAGTAGTAGCGGGAGAGCAAATCAAATCAGATGACATCAACTTCAAGTTCTTCCACCAGCAGGGTTGGGGAGGTGAATATAAGAATGACGCCTTATCCACCACCAGTGATCTTGTTTTTGTAGGTGACGGGACCAATGGACGCGATGCCGGCAACTTGGGCTTCATAGAAGGCAAAAGTCCGGAAAACGGTGTCGCTTACCGGTTCACTGTTGATGTGACAGCAGGTGTTTCTTCGGCAGTTCTGACAGTGGAGAAAATAGAAAGATAGATGAATAACACAAAAGAATGACAAAACGAGAAAGGGACTGGCTCTATAAAAAGAGTTCAGTCCCACTTGTTTATACAAAACATATATTTCCAGATTAGTTCAAACCTTCTTTCGCTTCTTCCTGCGGGATGCGTATCGAAGTGTAAAGTTCAAGAATGGCAGCTATCGTCAGAGACACAATCCACTCATTACCCCTTGTAAAGAGCATGAACGCACCCGTAAGTACCAGCAAAAGCGCACCGAATATTTGCTGCCGACGCAGACGCTTGACAGTAGGGCTTTTACATTGGGACGGGGAATTGATTTGAGCCAAAGCAACCATCGTAGCACCGACGGTATATATATAAGGTGAAAGAGGCCAGCCCGTGATATAAACGGCAGCTCCTGCCAGGAGCATCACGGCACCTACTACAAAAAGGGCGGGTATCAGTTGTTTCATTCTTCTATATCTTCTTCAAATACATAAATATCCTCATTGGGCTTTTTCATCAGGTACTTCTCACGGGCAATCCGTTCGATGGCACCGGAGTCGACGGCAAGTTCATTGAGCCGTTCGGTATTCTCTTCGTATTCCTTGCGGTATTTCTCTATTTCATCACGCAGACGGCTTTCTTCCCGGGCATAGCCCAAACGGCGTACAACACTGTTTTCATCCAGAAACCCGATAATTACAGCAAACAACGCAAGCGTAATCAGATATTTATGCTTGCGGACAAAAGACCAAAGAGAAGCAAGTTTATCCATCTCGTCATCTACTATATTAGTTATTTATCATTTATGATAGAGCTTATCCATCATACAACTTCACGTCACAAAGATAAGAGGAATAACTGAAAGATTTCTTTTTTTTGTGTACATTTGCACAAAAAGCAAAGAATATCCCGAATATGGAAAACTATATCGTATCTGCACGAAAATATCGTCCCTCGACCTTTGAGTCCGTAGTAGGCCAGCGTGCACTGACTACTACCTTGAAAAATGCCATTGCCACCGGAAAACTGGCGCATGCCTATCTTTTTTGCGGCCCAAGAGGTGTGGGAAAAACGACTTGCGCCCGTATCTTTGCTAAAACAATCAACTGTATGAGCCCCACGGCAGACGGTGAGGCATGCAACCAGTGCGAATCCTGTACTGCCTTCAACGAGCAACGTTCCTACAATATCCACGAACTGGATGCCGCCTCAAACAACTCTGTGGATGATATCCGCCAATTGGTAGAGCAAGTGCGCATTCCACCTCAGATAGGCAAATACAAAGTATATATCATCGATGAGGTGCACATGCTCTCCGCCTCGGCCTTCAACGCTTTCCTGAAAACACTGGAAGAGCCGCCACGCCATGCCATATTCATCCTTGCCACTACCGAGAAGCACAAGATACTGCCCACCATCCTTTCACGTTGCCAAATATATGATTTCAGCCGGATTGGCGTGGAAGATACCGTGGCCCATCTTGCATACGTTGCCTCCAAAGAAGGCATCACCGCCGAACCGGAAGCATTGAATGTCATCGCCCTCAAAGCAGACGGCGGTATGCGCGACGCTTTGTCCATCTTCGACCAAGTGGTAAGTTTCACCGGAGGGCACATCACCTATAAAAGTGTGATCGAGAACCTCAATGTACTGGACTACGAATACTACTTCAAACTAACCGACTTTTTCCTTGAGAACAAAATCAGTGACGCGTTACTATTGCTGAATGATGTACTCAACAAAGGCTTCGACGGCAGTCATTTCATCACAGGACTTTCGTCCCACCTGCGCGACCTGCTTGTCAGTAAAGACCCGGCAACACTGCCACTGCTCGAAGTGGGAGCAAGCATCCGCGAACGTTATCAAGCACAGGCACAAAAATGTCCCCTTCCTTTCCTTTACCGTGCCATGAAGCTCTGCAACGATTGCGACCTGAACTACCGTGCCAGCAAAAACAAACGGCTACTGGTAGAACTCACTTTGATACAAGTTGCCCAACTGACCACCGAGGAGGATGACGTCGCCAGTGGGCGTAGCCCTAAACAAGCCATAAAACCCATATTCACGCAGCCTGCCGCCGCACAGCAGCCACAGGCCGCTTCTGCCATGCCCAAACAACAAGCTGTGGCACCCACAACCGTACAGCCAACCGTACAAACGAACAAAGCTCCCCAAACTGCTGCAATGCAAAACGGCAATGCTGCCACTCCACATACTACCCCTGCCGCTGTATTAATGGCCCAAGAGAGAGAGGAGAAAAAGATTCCGGTCATGAAAATGTCCGGATTAGGGATATCCATAAAACGCCCGCACATAGAAGAGGAACAAAAAAGCGCTGCATCCAACCCCACTCCCACCCACCAGGTTGTGCAACCGGAAGAGGATTACATTTTCAATGAAAGGGATCTGAACTACTACTGGCAAGAGTATGCCGGGCGCATGCCTAAAGAGCAAATAGCCATAGCCAAACGCATGCAAAACATGCATCTCACTTTAATAAATGACTCTACTTTTGAGGCTGTGGTAGATAATGAAATCGTTGCCAAGGAGTTTACCGCCATGATACCCACCTTGCAAGATTACCTGCGCACCCGCCTTAAGAACCGTAAGGTCACCATGACTGTCCGGATTAGCGCACCTACCGAAAAGGTACGTGCCTATGGACGTGTTGAAAAATTCCAAATGATGGCACAAAAGAACAATGCCCTGTTACAGTTAAAAGAGGAGTTCGGCTTGGAACTGTATTAACTCTTTCCAACCATCTGCAGAAAAGTAGCTAACAAATTGAATATAAAGGAGAAAAAAGAAGATATTTAATTTTTTATCTACTCACTTTTGTTTATTTTTGCCAATAATAACCAAAAGAGACAAACAAACATTTGAGAACTAAAATGATTATATGGATGCTATTGGGGCAGATGCTGTATACTTCCGTTTTATCGGCAGAGAAGACGATAGCAAATCAAGAAAAACTAAATATTCTGCAATCATTTGTCAAAAGGCAAGTTCTCTATGACGACTCCGTATCCATAGACAGTGTCATTGCGTGGAGTGAACAACTTTTACCTACCCTGCAATCAAATCAAGACAAAGTAACGTACTTCCTATTACAGCTCCAATTAGCAAATGCCTACACTTTGCGCGGAGATATCAGTTTAGCAACAAATCGGGCGCAACTTATGTATGAAGAAGCCAAAGCCACCGACTACCAATTCGGTATGGTAGTTGCCAACCAAGCCATCGGAGATGCCTATAATACAATAGCCAATATGGGTGATAAGGCTTTAGAGTCATATCAAGATGCTCTGACCGAACTGTCCAACATATCAGACCAGCACCCATACAGGACACAACTCCTTTTAAAGAAGTCCAACATCCTGCAACGGAAAGGCCGTCTGGAAGAAGCGGAAAAAGTCCTGAAAGAACTGGAAAAAAGATTGTATCAGGAACCTGACTACCCGACTGAGTTCTTTTTCTGTATTGAAAAAACAAATTTTGCCATTTCTCATGGACACCTTGCACGAAGCTATCTTGACGAAGCGAGCAACTGGCTCCACAGAATAGATTCCATTTACCAACTACACCCCGAAAAATTCTACCGCTTTCATTTGGATTATACCACCGCTGCCTACTACAGAGCCATGGGAAACTGGAACAAGCAATACCAGAAACAAGCACTGGACATCTATTCCAAATTGCAAGCAGAATACTCCGGCAATAAGCGCTCCACCTACTACCGCTGGGCTTCGCTGGAAAAAATCTATCTCTGCAAAATACAAGGTATGGCAATGGAAGCCTGCCGAATCTACCAGGAACTATATCCTCCCATAGATACACTCGCCTCACAAAACTATATCCGGCAAATCAATACGATAAAAGCCAAATACCAAGTAGACAAAATAAAGACAGCCAGCAATAACGAATACAACAAAATCATAACCAGCATATTGGTGGGAACTATGGCATTGGTGATGCTGTTCATCCTACTTGCCGTCCTACTCAAAAAGCAACGGGAAAAAGTGCGACTCTCCACTCAGAAACTGGCAACATCACGACTAAATGCAGAAAATGCCATGCGTGCAAAAAGTGTGTTCCTCTCGAACATGAGCCACGAAATCCGTACCCCGCTCAATGCTTTATCAGGTTTCTCATCCCTATTGACAGAAGAGGGGGTGGACGATGAGACACGCCGTCAGTGCAATGAAGTTATCCAGCAGAATTCAGAACTGTTACTGAAACTTATTAACGATGTTATAGACCTCTCGAACCTTGAATTCGGAAAACTGCAATTCTCTATTGCGCAACATGATGCCGTGAGTATCTGCAGAAACGTGATAGATACCGTGAACAAAGTGAAACAGACACAGGCCGAACTCATATTCACCACCGAACTGGAAGAAATAATCATAGAAACTGACGGCTCGCGCTTGCAGCAAGTCCTGATTAACCTATTGATAAATGCAACTAAATTCACCCCACAAGGCAGCATTGTCTTAAGACTGGAAAAAGAAACGGATAACACTGTACTATTCACAGTGACAGATACCGGCTGCGGCATTCCCAAAGACAAACAGGCACATATTTTCCAACGTTTTGAAAAGCTGAACGAGAATGCACAAGGAAGCGGACTGGGGCTCTCCATATGCCAGCTTCTCATAGAACATATCGGTGGACAAATATGGATTGATTCAGAGTATACCGCAGGCTCACGTTTCTGCTTCACCCATCCCATAAATCGGACTGCCGGAAAGGAGAATAGAAAATGAAAAAGATATTTACGTTACTCTTTGCCTTATGCTGGCTGTTACCGACTATACACGCCAATGAACGGC
>ULTU01083099.1_pt1 | contig 11907 bp, 10 predicted proteins | sample 1957861 | NCBI WGS metagenome assembly ULTU01 (sample SAMEA4835742, study PRJEB28245) | human gut metagenome | biome: gut microbiome; material: fecal sample | place: Denmark | collected 2008
AGCATACGGAGCCGCAGCAGGTAAGGTGACGCACCGTGAGCTGGTGAGAGAGACACTGTCGGAGGTTCCGGACGAACCATAACGAAATCGCGCCGCAGAGGAAGCCCCATGCGGCGCGATTTTTCCTTATTCCTGCGCTCGTCAAACCTTGCCTTGACGAAAAAGCTCTCGTCGGCGCTGCTTGCCGAATGGTGCGGTGCTGCCTTACATATCCTTCAGACACTCCAGCGGTGCATGGTCATACACAAAATCCTTTGTCGCCAGCACAGTAACAGGTGCTTTGGAGTGGCGAATGAACAGCGCGTCGTGACCGACGCACAGACCGACAATGATATTCATCTCCGTTCCGACTTCATTCAGCAGCTCCGCCTGCGCGATCGGATTGCACATTGCCTTCTGCGAGGAGGGAGCGTCGATGGCGCTGCGGTCGATGTGTCCCACTTTGCAGCGAATGCTTTCTACTTGAAAACCGTTTCGGCACAAAATGGCGTTGATCTGCCGTGCCTGCTCGTCAAGCGCATCGCAAAACGCCAGTCCCAACTTGTGAAAGCCGCACTCCTTGGCGAAGCGCATGGTCTTTGTCAAGCGGCATTCACTGTAATCCTGGTTGCAAAGCGCAGATTTCTGTGCCATCAGCCGATCGAAAGGCTCATCGTACTCCTGCAGCCAGGCATCCATCTTTTCGCCCTGTCCGGGGCAGCCCTTTGGAAAGGTCGGCGTTTGGTCCATCCGGGCAGCGCAGCTTTTGCTCTGACATACGGCACAAAACAGCATAATAAGATCCCCCCAGCATTATAAAATCATGTTTTCAAACAACCAGCAGGCCTATCACATCCGACAGATCCCCGGCCTTGTCCAGATGCAGAATTGCCTGCATCGAAGCCTCCGCCTGAGGCTGCGGCAGCATACGTCCCGCCGCAGGCGGTACTTTTCCTGGACATCCTGAATCCGCCGAAGCTGCCTGCCGAATTGTGCGGTGTTGCCCTAAATCTCTATGCTTAAAGTATACACCAAACCACAGTCAGTTACAAGCTGCGGGAGAACACATTTTGCAAAAGAGAAGTCTATGCCGGGCACGCCGCTGCCGATCAAGGCGGTGGCTGTTTTTATGCTGACGGAAAAATATTTTAAAACAGGCTGTTCAAACCCGTATATCGGCCTTCCGCCGATTATTTTTTCCGGCTGACTGCTTTTTCGGCCTTCTGGGCAATGACCTCCGCCGTCAGACCAAAGCGCTCGCTCAGATACGGCATCAGGCCGACCTCTCCAAACTCGTCCTGCACGCCGACCTGCTCCATCGGTACGGGCGTATTGGCAACCAGCACCTCCGCCACGGCGCTGCCAAGCCCGCCGATCACATTGTGATTTTCCGCCGTAACGATCGCCCCCGTTTCTTCCGCGCAGCGGCAGATCAGCGCCCGATCGATCGGCTTGATCGTGAACATATCCACAACACGCGCCTGCACGCCCTTTTTCTCAAGCAGATCGGCCGCATCAAGCGCGCGCGAAACCATCAAGCCGGCAGCGATGATCGTCACATCCCTGCCGTCACGCAGCACATTGCCCTTTCCAATCTCAAACGTAGAGCCCGGCTCATACACCTGCACCATGTTTTTGCGTACCATACGCACATAATACATGCCGTACAGCTTTGCAAGCTGACGGGTCAGATCAGCGATCTGGGTCGTGTCGCATACATCCAGGATCGTCATTTCCGGGAACGCACGGAAAACAGAAATATCCTCAAACGGCATATGCGTACCGCCGTTATAAGCCGCCGCAATGCCGGGGTCGCTGCCGATCAGCTTGATGTTGCTCTTTGAATAGCAGCCGGAAATAAAGGCCTGATCGCACGCGCGCCGCGTGATGAACGGGGCGAAGGTATGCGCAAAGGGGATCTTTCCCGCAGTGGATAAGCCAGCCGCCACGCTTACCATATTGCCTTCCTGAATACCGCAGTCAATCAGATGGGTCGGAAACCGCTGCAAAAACTCAAACGTTTCCATGCCGAAGCAAAGCGCAAGATCGGCGTCGACCCATACGATCCTGTCATCCTCTTCCAACGCGGCCATCAGGGCCTTTGCGTATGCGGAAGCCATCAACATCTCCTCGGTCTTCCTGATTTTAGCAACCGTAAAACTCATAGTATCCTCCTTCAAGTCAGAATGTAACCAGCCTGCGTCAGGCGTTCTCCAGTGCGGCAATCGCAGCTTCCCCCATTTCCTGCGTGATCGCAAGATGATGGCCAAACTGCCCCTGCGCAAATTCAACGCCCTTGCCCTTGATCGTATTGCATATGATCGCCGTTGGAGCGCACTGCTGCGAATACGCCTGACAGATCGCGTCATAAATCGCATTGTAATCGTGTCCGTCGATCTCAATTGCATTCCAATGGAATGCGCGGAACTTCTCCGAAAAGCTTTCAACGCCGCAGACCTGCTCGCAGGTGCCGTCGATCTGAAGCTTGTTGGAATCCACAAAAACAATCAGATTGTCCAGCTTTCGATGCGCCGCAAGCATCACGGCCTCCCAGATCTGGCCCTCCTGGCTTTCGCCGTCGCCGATGATGCAGAAAACATGGCTGTCGCGACCGTCCATCTTGTTTGAGATCGCGACGCCGCATGCAACGCCAAGTCCCTGTCCAAGCGAGCCGGTCGTCACGTCGATCCCGGGCGTTTTGTTGCGGTCGCAGTGACTGGGCAGATTGGTGTGGCTCTGATTCAGCGTCTGAAGCCATTCCATAGGGAAAAAGCCCTTCAGCGCCAATGCGGAATAGATTGCCGGCCCGGCGTGGCCCTTTGAGCAGATCAGCCAGTCCCGATCCGGATCCTTGGGATTCTTCGGATCATAGTGCATGACTTCTCCGTAGAGAACTGCTACAATATCCGCAATGGACATTGAGCCGCCGGCATGCCCTTTTCCAAAGGTCATCATCTGTCGGATGGTTTCAATCCGGATCTGTTTTGCAAACGCCGCAATTTCGGAATACTTGCTTTGAGTTAACATAGCGTCCCCTTTCTCCGTTACAATATATCGTGCTGGGAATGAGCGTCGTCGCAGAGACTTCCGGACGTGGAGGGATCCTCTGCGGCTGCCATACTGTTTTAAAGAAGCAAAACGCCTGCCAACATTTGCAGCAGGCGGCACGCGGGCTGCAGGGCTGGCAGGGATTTTGCTTCTTTCTTTATTGTGAGACTGCACGTCTCAAATTTAAAAAGGATCAGGAGAATTCGTATGAAATCTGTATGTTATGTAAAGCCGGGCGTGGCCTATGTTGAAATGCCGGAGCCGCAGATCGTAAACGCCGACGACGTCAAGATCAAGATCGCCTATTCCTCTATCTGCGGATCCGATCTGCACATCATGTCCGGAATTTTTGACGACTATCTTCCCGCAGCCTATCCGCTTGGGCATGAGGCGTCCGGCGTCATTACCGAGCTTGGGCCCGGCGCGACCGTCAAGGGGCTGAAGGTCGGCGACCGCGTGACGTACTATTACAACCATTATTGCGGCCAATGCTATTACTGCCGCAACGGTCAGGAGCAGTTCTGCACCAACCGCACGCTGAATATGACGTCCATGTCGCAATATCTCGTCGTCCGGGAGTCTCAGGTCTTCAAGCTTCCTGAAAATGTCAGCCTGAAAATGGGCTGTCTGGTCGAGCCGGTTTCTGTGGCGCTGCGCTCGATCGACCGCAGCAACATACGTCCGGGCAGCTTTGTCGCCGTCTCCGGCGCCGGCGGCATGGGCCTGCTGCATATCCAGCTTGCGAAGATGAAGGGCGCAAGCCGAATCGTTGCAATGGATCCCATTCCGGAAAAACGGGCGCTTGCCTTGCAGTGCGGCGCGGATTACGCATTTGACCCGCTCACGGAGAACGTTGTGGAAAAGGCGCTGGAGCTGACCGACGGGCGCGGCTTTGACTGTGTCATCGAGGCATCCGGCGTGCGCGGCACGACAAAGAACTGCGTAGACATCGCCGGCTGCGGTGCAACGATCATCTATTTTGCCGTATACGGCCATTTTGATCTGCCGATCGACCATGATACGCTGTTCAACAAGGAGCTTACCATTACTGCCGCCTACCAGTCCCCGTATATGTTCCCGCGCGCGATCGAGCTGATCCGCAAGCTGAACCTCGATCCGTTCCTCTCTGTCGTATTCCCGGCGGAGGCGTGTGAGGAGGCCTTTGCCGCCCATCGGAAGGGGCTTCAGGGAAAGGTCCTTATGGAGTTCCAATAAGGCGCGGACGTCCGGCTCATTGCGGCGATCCCGCCTGCTTTCGGCCGGTTTTCATACCATCGCTTGACAAGGGCAGACACGCCTGACAGCGCGCCTTTTCAGCGCTTTTCTGCCCTTTTCGCCTTGGCGGGCGCCAGCCCGCCTGCATCTCAAAAAACAAAAATCACTCGAAAATCCATCGCTGTCAGGTGCGAAGCAGTTTTGCCGGAGCGGAAATGTGTTCAGACGAGAAAAGACCCGCAGGGAATACTGCCGTATTGTCAAGGGGCTTGACGAAGTATGAGCGCATTTCTGCCCGTCAAAACCGCGTTTGCCCTTGTCAAGCGATGGTACTGTTTTCTGATCAAAATCGTTAATCAGAAAGGTTCCGCCGTTGGCCTAACCCGCAAAAACGGGAGGTACCCACCTGTGTCTGTGGGTGCCTCCCGTTTTTCTTCCTGTTCTGCGGTCGGGCGCGTCAAAGCGCCTCCGCCTGCGCATCGGAGCGGCGCACATGCGTCCCTGGAATGCCAAGCTCCGCGCGATATTTTGCAACCGTCCGGCGCGAGACACGCATGCCACGCCGCTGCAGCAGCTGCATCAGCTTCTGGTCGCTGAGCGGCTCGCACTTGTTTTCCGCTGCGATCACATCCGCGATCACCTGCTTCATCGTTTCGCTGGAGACGTCCGTGGAGCAGACCGAGCAGGAGAAGAACCTGCGAAGCGGAATGAAACCGCCCTGAAATTGCAGATACTTTCCTGCCACGCACCGGCTCACCGTTGACACGCTGACACCGAGCGCGTCCGCCGCCTGCGACATCTGCATGGCGATCATCGGGCCGGTGCCGCGCAAAAAGTCCGCCTGCGTCAGCAGAAGATACTGCGTCAGCTTTTGCATGGTTTGCCTGCGCCGCTCAACTGCGTGCTTCACCATATTCGCATGCCGCCGCCTGTCGGCCAGATAGGCCAGTGTGGCCGCGTCCGGCTCAGCCGAAAAGATCGGGTCCGGATGAACGGTCACCTCATAGTCGAATGCCGCGCTGCACTGAAGCTCGCCGTGCTGCATCGTTATGATCAGCTCCGGAAAAACATAAGGCGTCGCTGCGTCTCCGAAGCCTGCGGCTGGGCGCGGATTCAGCTGCTGGATCTGATGGACATAGTCTCTCACGGCCTCCTCCGGGATCTTGTACTTTGCCGCAAGCTTGCGGTAGTGGCCGGCTGCAACGCTTTCCAGGTCGCTGCGGATGATGCTGTGCAGAACCGGCTCGCAGATCCCCTGCCGGTCAAGCTGAATGCACAGCGACTCGGGAAGATCTCTTGCCGCAAGTCCCGGCGGGTCGAGCTGCTGTACATATGCAATGGCCGCGCGCATCAGCGCAGGCTCTACCTGACACAGCGCGGCAAGCTCCTCATCGCGGACGCGCAGAAAGCCGTTCTGATCCAGACAGTTCAGGATCGTATCCAGCAGCTTCCGGTCGATCGGCGGCAGCGCGAGGTCAAACTGATCCATGCAGTGCTCATACAGCGTTGTTCCGGCCGCGTGCGAAAGCCGGTCGAAGGGCGAAAGCTCCTGATCCGGCTCGCCGGCATCCGCATGTGTCGCGGGAAGGCGGGCGAATCCGTCCTTCCGGATTTCCAGCAGCGGATTCTCCGCCTCCTGATCGCGCAGATGATTCATAAGTTCGATCCCGTCCATCTGCAAAACCGCCAGAGAATACTGGACCGCCGGCAAAAGCACCTGCGTTTGGCTTTGTCTGGAAATCGCTTCGGTTCTTTGCATCTACATGCCCCTCATTGACCGGCTTTGCCTGTCGGCAAGCGGTATTTCGCAATTTTTCTGTAAATCGTGGAACGGCTCATGTGCAGCGCCTGCGCGGCGCGGGACGGCACCTGATCCGCCTCCGCCAGTGCCTTCCGGATCATATGGTATTCCGCCTGCTCCATAGGGGAAAGCCCCTCCGGCATACGCTCGTCTGCATCGGCGCGCGCACCAGCCAGCTGCGGCGTGGGCTTCTCCTCCGCCGCAGCTGCGCGCTCCGCGCGTTCTGGTGTCTCAGAAATGGCATTGGGATAGATCATCTCAATAATATTCTCATCGATGACATTGCCGGAGCACATATGAAACGCCTTCACCACCGCATTTTGCAGCTCGCGGACATTTCCCGGCCAGTCAAGCTGCTGCAGCAGCCGCAGAAACTGTGGGGAGAAGGTCCGTACCGTGTCAGTATTCTCACGATTGAGATTGTCCAGAAAAGACTGGCAGAGCAGCGGGATATCTCCCTTTCTGTGGCGCAGCGGCGGGATCTCAAGCTTGAGCACATTGATCCTGTAAAACAGGTCTTCGCGGAAGTTCCCCTTGTGTACCTCCTGTAACAGATCGCGGTTCGTGGCCGCAACAACACGGACATCCAGCGCTTTTTCGCGTTTTCCGCCGATCCGCGTCACCTTGTGATTGTCAAGCACGCGCAGCAGCTTTGGCTGCACTTCAAGCGGAAGCTCCCCGATCTCATCCAGAAAGATCGTGCCGCCGTCGGCCAATTCAAATTTTCCGGGACTGCCGTTGTTGAGCGCGCCGGTAAACGAGCCCTTCTCATAGCCAAAGAGCTCGCTTTCCACCAGACTTCGCGGCAGCGACGCGCAATTCACGATCACAAAGGGCTTGTTCTTCCGCAGGCTGCTGGTGTGGATGGAGTGCGCAAGCAGCTCCTTTCCGGTCCCGCTTTCGCTTTCAATCAGAATGCTGCAATTTGTTCTGGCGATCTGCTTCGCCAGCGCGAGGATCTTCTGTGTTTTCGGATCCTGCGTCAAGAAGGCGTCAAACGAATAGAACGCGCAGTTGCCTGCCATCTGATTGGTGATGCGCTTGATCGTTTCCGCTTTGACGATCGTAAAGATAAAGCCGGTCAGCTGGTGATCCAGCTCGAGCGGAGAGATGCTGATCCTGCACAGCAGCGGCGTTTTTCCAGGCAGGGAAAGCTCATGCTCCATAAACGAAATGTGCCGGTGCTCGCAAACCACGCGCTTGTAAATGTCTGGCGCGTCAAAAATCTCCTTCAGAGAAAGCTGCCGGATCTCATCGCTCTGCGCGCAGAACAGATCCAGCGCCCGCTTATTGTACCGTGTGATCTGACAGCTGCAGTCGGTGACCACGATCCCGTCGCTCATCAGATCAAAGCTGCGCTGAAGAAGATCGTATGAGCCCTGCAGCAGAAGCTGCCTTTCGATGGCAAAGGCGGTCATGGTCGTCATGGCCATGATATAGGGGCTTGTGTGCGTCGCCAACCCGGCGACGTTCAGCACCGCGATCAGCGTTCCGTTCGGGTCATGGATCGGCGCGGCGTAGCAGGTCGCCTGATGGCTCAGACGATTATAGTGCTCCGCACCGACCATCTGGATGGGCTGGTCGGACCTGACGCAAAGCTCCGCCGCGTTGCTTCCGATATTCTCCTCGGTCCAGAGCGCACCGATGCGGTAGCCCTCTTTGTAGCTGCCGCGAATGATCTGCTCGTCCGAGACAATGTCGATGATGCAGCCCTGCATGGTATGAAGCGTAATGATGTCCTGTGTGCTGCGGATCAGCGCGTAAAGCTGCCGCACGATCGGCTTTGCAAGGCGCAGCAGCATGCGGTTATGCTCAAGCACCGCCGCAAGCGCGTCTGCCGGCAAAACGCGGATCGTTACGCTGTCCGTTGCGATCCTCATATCCCGGCACCTGCGCCACGATTCCAGGATCACAGGCTGCATCGCTTCCGGCTCTACGCCCCCCGTGATGAACTTCTCCCATGCAAGGTATTTTTCCCGCAGGTTTAATGCGTTGCTCTGTCTCACACGAATCCCCCCTGAAGACAAGTATACCTTTTTTACATGGCAAAGGCAAGGATTCGTTTTATCGCCGAATCCTTGCCCTGCGGGTGATGCGGTGTATGATTATTCGCCCTGCTCTCTACTTGCAAGCTCCGCAAGGATCTGGTTGAAGCGGGTGCGGTCGAGCTTATAGAACAGATACGGAATCGCTCCGACAAGGCAGATCAGCGCCGGAACCATGGTCATCGTCAGGTTGATGCACTTGACAACGCCTGCGCTCTGACTGACGCCTCCCTCAATATAGCCGACAGACCCGAGCAGCAGACTGAGTCCCGAGGTGGCAAGCGTGATGCCGATCTTGTTGATAAAGGAATTCATGGAATAGATCATGCCGTCTGCACGGACGTTGTTCTTGTATTGGCCGTACTCGATGCAGTCCGGGATCATGCCGTAGCTGACCGCGGCAAACGAGGTCGTGAAGATCGCGACGATGCCGGTCAGGATCAGGAACATCACAAGATTGACATTGGGCGGGAAGAAGTACATGGCAGCCATCGAAACAAACAGCGCCGCGCAGATCAGAACCATCGTTTTGCCCTTGCTGCCGATCTTCTGGCTGAGCCACGGTCCGAAGAAGGTGCCTACCATCGAAGCGGGCAGCGTGACGAGCATATACGGAACCATCAGACCTGCGTCACCGGCGACATAGTTGAAATAATACAGCAGCACTGCGTTCCTTCCGTTTGTCAGGAAGCCGCAGATGAACATGCCGATTGAAACAACGACAAGCGGGGTGTTGTGCTTGAAGACAGCAAAGACACTCGACAGCTTGAACTTTTCCTTTTTGGTCTCCGGGACCTTGACGACCTCCTTGCAGCTTGCAAAGGTGATCATGAAGATCGGGATCAGCAGCGCGCTGCAGATCACAGCCAGCAGCAAATAGCCCTTAGCCGGATTGTCGCCGCCCAGCGCCGAAACCATCGGGACTGCCAGCATGGAGATCAGAGAACCGAACACGGTTGCGAAGAAGATCCGCATTCCGCTTGCAGAAGCGCGGTCGTCCGTATTCTGTGTCAGACGCCCAAGCAGAGATCCATACGGGATGTTCACCGCGGTATAGGCAAGCACGAGCACGGAATACGTAACGAGCGCATAGACGAATTTTCCACTGCTCGACGCATTCGGAATCGTGGTAAACGTCAGCACATTGGCCGCGGCCAGGAAAAAGCTGCCGAACAGCAGCCACGGGCGATAGACGCCCCACTTTGTGCGTGTGCGGTCTGCAAGCGCACCGACCATCGGGTCGTTGATTGCATCCCAGAGACGGGAGATCAGGAACAGCGCGGAAACCGCATACATGCTGATGCCCACAACATCTGTGTAGAAATACATCAGGATGGTTCCCACAAGCGTCCAGCTCATGTTGCAGCCCGCGTCACCCAGACCGTAGGCCAGCTTTGTCCGCAGGGGAAGCCGATCCACTGCTCCGGCGGGTTTGCTTTGTGTAGAGGTTGACATACATTTTCTCCTTTTTCTTGTTCGTTCTAAAATGTTACTGCATTTCCGTAGTAAGCGCAAGTGATCAGCCCTGTAAAATCCTCCAGAGAAACCTGTCTGGGGTTGCAGTACGTGCACGCGTCGCGCTGTGCAAAGGTAAACATCGTACCCAGACTGCTCTGCAGCTCCTTCCAGTCGATCCCTTCGGCCTGCAGCGTCGCCGGGATGCCGAGCTTCTGGCATGCGGCACGGATCTTCTCGATATAGGCGCTGCACAGCTGCCGCTCGTCCTCCGCGCAAATACCGGCGGCACGGGCCAGTGCCGCGATCCTCCCAGGAACCTTTTTTGCGTTGTATTCCAATGCGTATGGCAATAAGATCGCATTGCAGCGGCCGTGCGGAATATGGAAGCGCGCCCCCATCGCGTGCGCGATCCCGTGAACAACGCCCAGCCCGGCGCTGCCGAAGGCCAGCGCCGCCATGGCCTGATACAGATGCATCTGCTCCCGTGCCTCCGCGTTTCCGTCTACTGCGCTGCAAATAGCCCGCAGCAGCGCCGCGCTGCTTTGCAGGGCAAGCGGATCCGTCATCGGCGAGCTGGCAATGGAAAGATACGCCTCGATCGCGTGCGTCAGCGCATCCATTCCGGTATTCGCCGCAAGCGCTCTCGGCATAGACGCTGCAAAAGACGCGTCTACAACGGCAAGCTCCGGAATGATCGCCGGATTGGAGATACTGAGCTTTGTCATGGTCTCGTCATCCGTGATCACAGCGCCGCCCGTGATCTCAGAGCCCGTTCCGCTTGTTGTCGGTATGGCGATCAGCGGCAGCGGCCGCTCGACAGCCGCGGTCGGGAACGTTTGCGGATTTACAAGCGTGTACAGATCCGCGTCGGGATAGAGATGCCGCAGCCGCATCACCTTCGCGGCGTCGATCACGGAGCCGCCGCCAAGCGCGATCAGGCAATCCGGCCTGGTCTCTGTCAGAATGCGGGCCTTTTCGCATACCTGCTTATAGGTCGGATCCGCCCGGATGCCGTCGATCACGACATACGACATGCCGCACAACTGCAATGTGCCGCACAGCCGTTCCAGACTTCCGTTCTGGACGACGCTTCCGGATGCGCCGATGATGATCGCTGCTTTTCGGAAGCCACGCAGCCGGACGCTGAGTTCCCCAAGCACGTCGGTTCCCCATATCACCTCGCGTGGGGAAAAGAACACAGACATAACACTCTCACCTTTCTCTTCATGAATTGTCCGCACGGCAAACAGCATATTTACCGCGTCTGTATCTTATATAAAAGCAACCGCCGTGCCAAATGGTTCTTCCCGTCTCCGGAGAGATCACCTGCGAAGCCCGTTCCCGTTCGTCTCAAATTTGATACACCCGGTCTTTCTGAGACACCTGCGTCGTCCGGTTCCGCGCTCGTGCCGCCGTCGGAGATTGTCTGCCCGACGTGGTGCAGCACAAAATGTAATACTGTTTTCTGATTAAAATCTTTAATCAGAAAGGTTCCGTCTTTGGCGTAACCAAGGGGCTGTCTCAAATGATCTTTTGAGAGTAACTTCCAAAAATAAAGGCATACGAACTCTGCCTTTTCGATTGAGTTCGTATGCCTTTTCTAACTTTTTAAAAATGGTAATGTCCTTAAATATGAATTTAAGTTAAACTATCCCCAATTTGAGACAGCCCCTCTCGTCTCATAATGATCTTCATATGAAAACCTTCAATGCTATGAATGAAAGGTTTTCATTGAATATCAGTATAAAGGCCTGTTGGATTGATGAATCGGGAGTTACAGTGCTGCCTTCTTCCACTTTCTGATCTTTGTCCGAAATGTTCCGAAGGGCGCGACGGTATTGACGTGGATGAATTTGTAAACCTCCCATACCGCTGTTTTGGTGGCGTCATCTGCCCACCTTCTCATGTGCGGCTGGAACAGCTCCTCCTCGCTCATGGAATCGATCATGGTCTGGATCGCGGAGATATTTTCCTTTAATTTTCCCTTCAATTCCGCCAAGGACAAATGGGCGTAGGTGTCCGTGAACCATTGGTACAGGCCGCCCAGCTGATTCCACCTGAACTGCTCCGACGGTGTTTTCACGTCCATTCCACGCTTCTCGTCAGTCTCCCATTTTAAGAGCAGTGTCGTCCATCCAACCTGATACGCAAGATTCTCTGCCGGGGTTCTGTCCACATCTGGTACTCTTTTATCCTTCAGGGCTTCCGGGATCGTATCGAACTCGGAAATGTACTTTTCAAAGCTCTGATGGATCTCGTTTTTGAGTTCCTCTTTATCCTTGTATGCTCTCAAAATATCCCTCCCTTACCAATTCTCCGCCAGATATTCCTCTGCGTAGTGGACGGCCACCGCGCCGTCCG
>ULTU01024998.1_pt1 | contig 11892 bp, 18 predicted proteins | sample 1957861 | NCBI WGS metagenome assembly ULTU01 (sample SAMEA4835742, study PRJEB28245) | human gut metagenome | biome: gut microbiome; material: fecal sample | place: Denmark | collected 2008
AAAGTGGATAACCAATACTTAAAAGCAAAAGAAATTTTAAAAAAATATAATCAAGAACATTTATTAGGGTTTTATAATAACCTAGCAGAAGATAAAAAAGAAAAATTAATAAATCAAATTTTAAATATTAATTTTGAACAAATAGATAAATTATATAAAAATACTAAAAAAACAATAGAAAAAGAAGAAGCGAAAATAGAGCCAATTAAGTATATAGATAAAGAAAAATTATCTAATGAAGAAAAAGATCATTACAAAAATTTAGGAATAGAAGAAATAAAAAAAGGTAAATTAGCTGCTGTTACAATGGCAGGAGGACAAGGAACAAGACTTCGGACATAATGGGCCAAAGGGAACATATATGTTAGGCATAAAGCCGGATAAATCCCTATTTGAAATATTATGTGATAATTTAAAGACTGCAAAAACAAATTATGATGTATATATTCCTTGGTATATAATGACAAGTAGAGAAAACAACAAACAAACTATTGAATTTTTTGAAGAAAATAATTATTTTAATTATCCAAAAGATAAAATAAAATTTTTTGTTCAAGGTGAACTACCTATGGTAGGAACTGATGGAAAAATTTTATTAGATAAAGAAGGAATAATAAAAGAAGCAGCAGACGGACATGGTGGAATTTTTGAAGCAATGTTTAAAAATAATGTTGTAGAAGATATGAAAAATAATGGCATAGAATGGATTTTTGTTGGACCTGTTGACAACCCTTTAGTAAAAATGGTGGACGAAGTACTTATTGGTGTTGCAGTAGATAAAAAAGTATTAGCAATAGGAAAATCACTAGTAAAAGCAAGTGCGAAAGAAAAAGTAGGAGTTTTTTGCAAAAAGAATGGCAAACCTGCAGTAATAGAATATACAGAAATTAGTGACGAAATGGCAGAAGAAAAAGACAAAGACGGAAATTTAGTATATGGGGAATCACATATTAATTGCAATATGTTCAATATAAAAGCGATAGAATATATAGGGAATAATAAATTGCCATATCATAGCGCTTTTAAAAAGGCAACATATATGAATGAAAAAGGAAAGATAATAGAACCAAATGAGCCAAACGCATATAAATTTGAAAGTTTTATATTTGATAGCTTCCAAAAATTAGATGACATGGCAATATTAAGAGTAAATAGAGAAGAAGAATTTGCTCCAGTAAAAGGAAAAACGGGAGTAGATAGTGTAGAAACAGCAAGAGAATTATATAATAAATATCATAAGAATTTGTAAGAAATGTAATTTGAAATCTACACACATTTGTTGTAATGTATAAATCGGGAGGAATTTATGGATTATTTAAAAAGATACCAAGAATGGTTAGAAAGTAACGAGATAGACGAAGAAACAAAAGAAGAATTAAGAAAAATAAAAAATGATGAAACAGAAATAAAAGATAGTTTTTACAAAGATTTAGAATTTGGAACAGCAGGACTACGTGGCATTGTAGGAGCAGGAACAAATAGAATGAATAAATATACTGTAGGAAAAGCAACACAAGGATTAGCAAATTATATTGCAAAAAACAATGGGCAAAATAAGGGAGTAGCTATTGCTTATGACTCAAGAAATATGTCACAAGAATTTAGCAAATTAGCTGCATTAATATTAAATGCAAATGGTATAAAAACATATAGATTTGAATCTTTGAGACCAACACCAGAGCTATCATATACAGTAAGAGAATTAGGTTGTATTTCTGGAATAGTAATAACAGCAAGTCATAATCCACCAAAATATAATGGATATAAAGTTTATTGGGAAGATGGAGCGCAAATTTCTTTCCCTGTGGATGTTGAGATAACAGAAGAAGTAAATGCAATAAAAAATTATTCAGATATAAAAGAAATTAGTGAAGATACAGCAATAGAAAAAGGATTATATAACACAATAGGAGAAGAAATTGATAATAAATATATTGAATATTTAAAATCAATCGCTTTAAATAAAGAAATAGATAAGGAATATGGAAAAGATATAAAAATAGTATATACGCCATTACATGGAACAGGAAAAAAATTAGCTTTAAGAATTTTAAATGAATTAGGATTTACAAATGTACATATAGTAAAAGAACAAGCAGAACCAGATGGAAGATTTCCAACTGTAAGCTATCCAAACCCAGAAGATCCTGCTGCATTTGAACTTGCTTTAAAACTTGCAAAAGAAATACAGGCAGATATAGTTGTTGCAAATGACCCAGATGCAGATAGAATAGGCTTACATGTTAGAGATAATAAAACAGGAGAATACGTATTATTTAATGGAAACATGATAGGACTTACTGTTGCTGATTATTTAATAAACCAAAAAAGAGAAAAAGGATTATTGGATAAAAATGTTGCATTAATAAAAACAATAGTTTCTTCAAATATGGCAGATAGGATTTGTGAAGAAAATGGTGTTAAATTATTTGAAGTGTTAACAGGCTTTAAAAATGTAGCAGCAAAAATAAGAGAATTCGAAAAAGAAAATACATATAAATGCATAATGGGATATGAAGAAAGTTATGGTTGCCTAGTAGGAGATAGGGTAAGAGATAAAGATGGAATTGTAGCATTAATGTTACTTTCAGAAGCAGCAGCTTTATATAAAAAACAAGGATTAACTCTTTGGGACAATATGCAAAATATGTATAAAAAATATGGATATTATAAAGAAGGTCAAGTATCTATAGTTTTAGAAGGAGCAGAAGGTGCTCAAAAAATAAAAGATATGATGGAAGAAATAAGAAATAATCCACCAAAAACAATAGGAAAATATAAAGTATTAAAATTAAAAGATTATTCAAATGGAAAAATTAAAGATTGTGTAACAGAAGAAATAAGTAATGAAGATTTACCAAAATCAAATGTACTATATTTTGAATTAGAAAATGATTTTTGGGGTTGTGTTAGACCATCAGGTACAGAACCAAAAATAAAATTGTATATGGGAGTAAAAGGAGAAAGTTTAGAAGAGGCAGATAGATTAGTAGAAGACTTAAGAAATGGAATGAAAGAGATACTAAAATAGTGTTAAAATTGCATGTTAACTTTAGTTGACAAATTGCAAAGTTAAATTGGTAGAACATTTAGGACTTAACAAGTATAATAAAATCATGGAGAAATCCGAATAAAAAGTAAAGGAGAATTAAACATGAAATTTAATGAAAAACTAATTAATTTAAGAAAACAAAAAGGATTATCACAAGAGGAATTAGGTTATAAACTAAATGTAACAAGACAAACCGTATCAAAGTGGGAGTTAGGTGAAACAACACCAGAAATGAGTAAATTAGTAGAAATGAGCAAAATTTTTGGAGTAGGTTTAGATGAATTAACAAACGAAGAAGCAAAAATAGAGGATAAACCTATAAATGAAAAACCAATAAAAAACAATTCCACATTAAAGGTAATAATTTTAATAGTATTAATTACAGTAATATTTTTAGCAGCAGTATGGTTTTTATTTGTTTCACATATATTCAAGATATTTAACTTCGGAAAAGATATGACAGAAAAAGCATTAAATAAAGGATTTGAAATGATGGATGGAATGCAAAATCAAATGAAAGAAACAGAAAACAAATCCGATAACAATATGGTTAATACAGTAACAAACATGATGAATGAAGTACAAAATAAGATAGATACAAATTTTGAAGAAACAAACTCAACAATAGAATCACAAATAGAGGATGATAATTTTTCAGAAGAATATGAGAAAACAAAATCATATATTGAACAACAACAAAAAGAAATTCTAGAAAAAATGAAAAAAAATTCATAAACAATTTTAAAGGAGAGAAAAAATGGTAGTTTTAATAGTAGTTATAGTAATAATATTATTGGTAATACTTAGTAAGTATAATAAATTAGTAAAGCAAAAAAATTCAGTAAAACAGGCTCAATCTGGAATAGATGTATATTTAAATCAAAGATTTGATTTGATTCCAAATTTAGTTGAATGTGTAAAAGGTTATGCGAAACATGAAGAACAAGTGCTAGAAAAAATTACACAGTTAAGAGCAAAATATAGTAAAAGTAAAGATCTAAAAGAAGCAGAAAAATTAAATAATGGTATAAATCAAATAATTGCAGTGGCAGAACAGTATCCAGAATTAAAAGCAAGTGAACAATTTTTAAACTTGCAAAAAAGTTTATCAAAAATGGAGAGTCAGTTACAAGCTGCAAGAAGAATATACAATAATGAGGTAACTGCATATAACACTACTATTAATACTGTACCTACAAATATAATTGCAAAAATGTTTAATTTTAAAGAAGCAGAATTATTTACAATAGAAGATTATAAAAAAGAAAATATACAAGTGGATTTAGGATAATATTATGAAGAATTTTGAAGATTTATTTAAAGAAATAGAAGAAAATCAAGAAATAAAAAAATCATGGCAAGAGGCAAGAGAAGAACAGAAAAAGATGAATAAAATAAGAGGAATAATAGCAATACTAACCATTATTTTGGGACTTGGTTTTATAATATTAAAAATGAATTTAAATTCTTATAAAGAATTTAATGCATTTTTAATAATTCCATCTTTGTTTTTTATATTTTTTGTAAATTTAATTGCATTTGTGATTACATGTTTAATTAGCAAAAAACAAAATGCATATAAATTAGAATTTAAACAAGTAATAATAAAAAAATTAATAGATAATTTTTATGATAATCTAGAATATTATCCTCTTAAAGAAATGCCAGAAAGAATTTATGAGAAGCCAAATTATAATGAATATTACAATGAATACCATTCAGAAGACTATTTTGAGGGACAGATAAAGAATAAATATTATATAGATATGGCAGAAGTATTTACAGAACATGTTGAAACTCATACAGATAGTGAAGGAAATACACATACAACAAGAACAACAATATTTCATGGATTGTTTGCAAAAGTGACATCAGAAAAATCTATAACAAGCGAGTTAAGAATTGTACAAGATAAAATTGGAAAATATAATAAAAACAGACTTAATATGGATTCTAGCGAATTTGAGAAATACTTTGATGTAATAACGGACAACAAAATTATAGCAATGCAGTTATTAACAGCAGATGTAATGGAAGAAATGATAGAATTCGAAAATAAAACAAATATGAAATATGATATAGTTGTAAAAGAAAACGAAATTTATTTAAGATTTCATTGCGGAGATATGTTTGAACCACAATCAGTAAGAAAAGGAATTATAAACAAAGCGCAATTGGAAAAATATTTTTATATGTTAAATTTTACATATAATTTATCAAATAGATTAATAGAACTAATTAATGAAACAGAAATATAACAATATAAAGGGGGTGAATTTATTGGATAAGAAAACAACTAGTTGGGTGTCATACATAACTATACTAGGATGGATAATAGCTTATTTAGCAGGGGATAAAGAAGGTGCAAAATATTACTTAAACCAATCATTAGTAATCTGGTTAGGATTTTTAGCAGTATCTTTAGCTTCAATTATTTTAGCATTTATACCAATACTTGGATGGTTAGCAGTTTTTGCTGCAAATATTTATCTTGTTGTAATGTTTGTAATGGGATTAATAAATGCTATAAAACAAGAAGAAAAAGAATTACCTTTAATAGGAAAAATCGTAATATTAAAATAAGAAAAAAGGATGGAATATCTTATTTATTCCATCCTTTTATATTACTTCTTTTAATTGCTCCATAAATATTTGCTTTAACATTAGGAATTTTCTTTTGAAAATCCCAAATTAAATTTTTCATATCTTCTCTTTTTGAAACTCCATCCATTGGGCAACATTTAGGCATAACTTCTATACAATTTTTCTTTACAAAAGTTTTTATACATCTTTCTGGAGCATAAATAAGGGGCCTAATTAAAGTTATTCCAGATCTATCCATATATGCTGTTGGCGCAAAAGTATTTATATTTCCACCATATAATAAATTTAAAAAGAAAGTTTCTAAAACATCATCTTCATTATGACCTAATGCTATTTTATTACATCCTTCTCTAATTGCCACACTATTTAATATTCCTCTTCTTAAATTTGCACACAAAGAACACGGATTCTTTTCTTCTCGTATATCAAAAACTATTTCTTTAATATGAGTTTTTTCTTCTACATATTGAACACCAATTTTTTCACAAGTGGTTTTTAAAAAATCACTATTAAAAAATTCAAAACCAGGATTTATACTAATTGCAATAACTTCAAATTTCTTTGGATAAAATATCTGTAAGTTCTTTAATGCCATAAGCAAAGTTATAGAATCTTTACCTCCAGATAGCCCAACTGCAATTTTATCTCCATCTTCTATCATATTATAATCATCTATTGCTTTTCTAACATAACTTAAAATACGTTGCATATATATCACCTATCACTTTTTTTATAAAATAAATTTGAATTTCACGAAGTGCGAGGTTTGAGGTGGGAAGTGTGAAAAATAGAGAAAAGCCTACGAAGCCACGTCCCTATAAATCTCACTTCCCACATCACACTTCTCACTTCAATTAAACAAATTCCAATTCATTATAATATAATATATATTTCTTGTCAAAACATTTAAACTAGTGTATAATACCAATGTATGCACTTATAGCTCAGGTGGATAGAGCGCTCCCCTCCTAAGCGTCAGACCTTTTATTTGTATCCTAGTAATATCAATAGGTTTGAGTGTTAATAAGATAATATCTAAAAAATTATCTAAAAAATAGTTTATAATTAAGTTGAAAATGATTCAGTAGCTCAGATGGATAGAGTGCTTCCCTCCTAAGGAAGAAGTCGTGGGTTCGAATCCCACCTGGATCACCATTGCATAATTTACAATCATCTAATTATGGTGGTTAAAAGTATATATGGGTAAAATTTCCATATATACTTTTTTTATTATGCGCTAACACTTTTGGGTTTTCTTATTATGACATATCTTTTAGATATATTTTTGTTTTTATCTTTATCTTGTTCTTGTGCATTATGTATAAGATCCGAATACTTTTTAGCAACATCTCTTTTAATCCTTTCATCAGGATGAGCATATCTTCTAGTTGTAGATAAATTACAATGACCTAGAAATTCAGCAATAGCTTTGATATCAACACCATTTGCATTTAATTCAGTTGCAATAGTATGTCTTAAATCGTGATATCTAATTTCTCTTAATTTGTTTTTCCTAATTATTTTTTTGAATTTGTGTGTAATATAATCTGGATCAATAATATCACCGTTATCCCAAACACAAACATAATTTTCATAGGTATAATTGTAACAATTTTTGAAAATTTGTTTATTTAGTTCAATTCTTTCTTTCTTTTCAAGTAGTATATTTTTGATTTCGGGATATAAAGGCAATGTTCTATTACTTAATGGTGTCTTAGTTCTGTTCTTGGCAACAATTTTGCTATCAATGTTTGCACTAACACGACCTGAAGTTTTTACAACAGTATGATTTATAGTTATTGTATCCTCTTCAAAGTTTATAGCACTCCATCTCAAACCAATAACTTCACTACGCCTTAATCCGTAATATGCTGCAAGTAAAACAGGAATTTCTATAGTTTTACCTTTAACAATTTCTAATAAATGATTTAACTCTTTCATAGAATATGTTTGTGAAATATAAATTTCATCCTTTAGATGTTCAATTCCAATAGTTGGCTTCCTTTTTATGTCTTTTTTATCTAATATTTCAAAAGCTGTACTTATTTGATTTCTTAAATGCTTAATTGAAGTATTTTTTAAATTACATTCAATAGATAAATAAGTAAAGAAACTATCTATGACATCTGAAGTGATATCTTCTACTATATATATTTTCCCTTCGGGATTTTTAGGTTTTAAATCTTTTCTTTTAGAAGATCCAAAATAATTTGTCATATGAAGAGCTATATTTGTTTTATAAGCAGAATAAGTTGAATATTCATATTTTCTTTTTACATTAACCTCTTCTAATCGTAAATACATAAAATCAACAAATTCCATATCTAATTGATTTTCAATACCTTTTCGTATAGGTTTTCTTTCCTTAAAAATTTTTTCTATGAAGGTAGATTTTATTTCTTCAGCTCTTGTTTTTGCTAATTTTTTATTTCCAGGTTTAACTCTGATTCCAGTGCTCCTCCAACTTGTTTTCCATTTATCATTCTCATCTTTATAACTAAGAACTGCTTGATAAATTCCTCCTTTCTCTTGAAGGCTTACTGTTACATTGACCTCCATTTTATTTCGTTCATAATCCGTCATTCTTTCTCCTTTCCTATAAAAAATGACTGACCTGCCTACTAATCATGTTATTTATAATAGCATAGATAAGTAGAAAAGTCAGTGCTCAAATATTATTTTTTTAGAATGTACTCAATGACGCTATATTTAGGGATATAATAGTTGTTTCCTATTCTTTTGTTATAAATTTGCGAAGTTTTTAATAACTTATATGCTTTATTCCTTCCAATTCCAAGCATTTCTTGTAATTCAGAAGGATTAACTATATCGGCATATTCTTTAAACATATCTTCATAATAAAACTTATTTTGTTCATTCACTAGTATCACTTCCAATTTTAGCATTTAGTAAGTTTTTTCTAGCAAAAGATTGTGATTCAGCAATATTTAAAACAATATTTCTAGGATATAACTTAAATGCTTGTCTCATTTCAATACCAAGAGTATCTGGGGTTATTTTTCCTGTGTATTTTGAACTCTGCATAAAATCAAGGGTAATTTGTGCATAAGCAACAGCTTCCTTCTTATTCATTTACAACACCTCCGACAAAAGTTTCAAAAAGTGTTATAACATTATCCCATTCAATCATAGAAAAAGCATTTAATTGTACCTCACATTTTTCTATATATGAAAAATCCTTTTTTGACCTTATTGAAATAACTAGTTTTTTGCTATCATTTGCAACATATTCTATTTCTGCATATACCTTATCTTGTTTTTCGTTTAATTCATCTGCTAATTTTATTATTTTTAATAATTTGTCTTTCAATGAAAATTACCTCCTATCATTTATATACTTTGGCACATCTGCGGAACGACCAAGATTTTTGTCAAACTCAAATCGCCTTTTTGAAGGGTTATAAGTATATGCACTACTATTCCATTTTCTATAATTTTCATTTGATAAATGTTTTGATTTTGATAATTCTCTGGATGCTTGAGCATGTTGTGCTTGCAAGGCAGAATAATTATCTTCTATTCTTTGTTTTTCTCTTTTATTTTTTATAAATTTATTTTGATCTATTTTTCTTTTACTTTTAGAGCGTTCTTTTCTATATTGTTTTTCATTAGAATATCTGGTATCCTGTTTTATAATTTTAGTTATATATGCAGTTGATACACCTAATTCTTCAGATATTTCCTTTACTTTTTGGTGTTTAATATAATAGTTAGAAATTATATTTTCTTTTATCATGTTGTAACCTCACTTTTAGATTTGGTTAATTTTTTGTCGACGCTTTTTAGGTATGACAGAACTATTAGAAATTTATTTAATCTCTAATTCTTTCATCTTTTTTCTAAATGATTCTTGTCTTTTTTTTCTTTCCTTATGTTCTTTGTGTAATCTATATTTTAATATTAGTTTGGGTAAAAGGATGTCAACAGTAAATAAAATTACAACAAATGATATTCCTAACATTACAAATCTTAAAAACATACTTCAATCTCCTTTCTAAAATTTAGGAAAAGACAGGTAAGAGCATAAACTTGTCCTACCTGTCTTTATAATATAGTGCTTCCTTTAAAATTTGCCCTTCAATATATTTACATTAAGTATCTTGGGAAAATTCTCTCATAATTTTAAAAAAATTTTTAAAACTTGTAATTTTTTATTCCTTCAATAAGTTTAAGTATTATGTATTGGTATCTATCTTCATCACCAAAACTGTACTTTTTCAGCATTTTCTTTTTCCTTTCAATAATTTCTAACATAGCCATTTCATCACCTTTTTGTGCCAATATACCTAATTCATATATAGTTTTATTTTTCATTTTCACAATCTCCTTTCATGTATTTTCTCATTTTTTCAATAGCTCTAATCTTTATCTTGCTAACTGTTTTTGAATATATTTCTAATATTTCAGCAGCTTCAGCTTGTGATAATTCTTTTTTAAATAGTAAAAAAATAACTGCCTGTTCAATATCTGACAGACAGTTTAACGCACTATTTAATTCAATACCAAGCTCAATATCATTAATATCAACAAGAGAACTATCAAGCTCAATAAAGCCCTGTAGAAAATGAGAAAAATCCTCATTATCTACAATAGTATTTTCTTTATTTGCAATATTCATATTTTTTTTGAAATAGTACTTTGATGACAAAATTATAGTTTTGTTCAGGAAACTATCAAACCTTTCTTCCTTATAGACATTTTTATTTTCCATAAGTGTTCCTCCCAAATTAAAAATTTGGGCTCAATGTTCCGTATTTAAGTGGAACACTAAAAAGAAAATAAAATCCTCCTTCCTTTAAAATTAGTTCCTAAAATTTTATATATGAAAAAAAGGTCTAAATAGCCGATTAATAAGAAAACTTGTCTTAAGTACATCTGCAATCTTTTGCTAGAGTGTTCTACTTAACAATCGGTCTATTAAGCCCTGCGAATATTATATAATGTTTAGGATGCAAAAAATGTCAAATTTTGGTTGTGTTTTGTCGAAATACTAACAGTCTTAAAGTGATAGATTTCCCAAAGGCAACAGACAACTTATTCGACAAAAATAGATATACTTTGACAAAGAACAAATTATTACATATCAAAAGTCTATGATATTTTTATGAAAGTATATAAAATATACATATACAAACTACATTCTAGGAGGGAGGTCGATTAAAAATGGCCTTAGATAAGGTATTAATTGGTGAAAGAATAAGAAAAATAAGAGAAGATATCTTCGAGGAATCAAGAAAAGCATTTGCTAAAAGATGTGATCTTGATTATAGACATTTATCGCAACTTGAACGTGGTGAATTTATATTTAGTCTACCTACCTTAGATAAAATTGCAACAGCTACAGGAACTGATACAGATTATTTATTGTATGGGAAAAAGGATAATGGGAAATTAAAAGTTGTAGAAAATTTATATACTCTTATAGACAGAGCAAATGTTGATGAATTACAAATGTATTTTAAATGTTTAACGAGCATAAAATATTACACCGATAAAAAGACAAAAAAATAAAAGGTAACGATAAATGTTACCTTTTTAAAGTAGATAAGTTTTTATTTATTAACTTTATCCTTAAGTGCTTTACCAGCTTTGAAAGCAGGAACTGTTGAAGCAGCAATTTTTAATTCTTTTCCTGTTTGTGGATTTCTTCCTGTTCTAGCTGCTCTTTTTCTTGTTTCAAAAGTACCGAATCCAATTAATTGAACTTTATCTTTTTTTGCAAGTGCATTAGATATATTTTCGATAACAGAATTTAGTGCTTTTTCAGAATCTTTTTTTGTAAGACCTGTATCTTTTGCTATAGCATCAATTAAATCAGCTTTATTCATTCTTTATTCACCTCCACCTGCCATACTTCGACATATTTTGCATTTTATATTAATTTATCAAAAGAATATAATAATGTCAATATTTATTGGCTTCTATTATATAATTTCTAATATTTCTAATAGAGTTCTTATGAATTCTATTTATATATGCAAGATCTTCTTTATAATTTATATCTTTAAGCATATTATTTAGAGCATTTTCATCAAGCCCAAAATAACCTAAAAATGCAACTCTAAAAATAGCTTCAATATAGTTATTATCACAATTTTCAGCTCTTTCTTTTTTTATTTCTGAAATTACATTATTATATATTGTTACTCCGTGTTTATTTTTAAAGAGTTTGGAAAATTCTATATCCAAATACATAAATATCACACTCCAATAAT
>ULTU01088378.1_pt1 | contig 11886 bp, 9 predicted proteins | sample 1957861 | NCBI WGS metagenome assembly ULTU01 (sample SAMEA4835742, study PRJEB28245) | human gut metagenome | biome: gut microbiome; material: fecal sample | place: Denmark | collected 2008
AGCCTGTGGGGGATCGTGATCCGCGTCGTTTCCGTACGCCCCGCGCGCACTATGAAAAGGAGATACTATGGCAGAGAAGAATAGAAGAGTCATGCTGAAGCTGTCCGGTGAGGCACTGGCAGGTGAAAAGCATTTCGGCTTTGATGATGATACGATTCGGGCCGTCGCACAGGAAGTGAAGACCGCGGTCGATGCCGGCGTACAGCTGGCCATCGTGATCGGTGGCGGTAACTTCTGGCGTGGTCGTCAGTCCGTGGAGGTAGATCGCTATAAGGCAGATCAGGTCGGCATCCTCGCAACCGTGATGAACTGCATCTATGTTTCTGAGATTTTCCGGACACAGGGCATGAAGACGAAGGTGATGTCTTCGATCCAGATCGGCGACATGGCCGAGCTCTTTAATAAGGATAAGGCCATCCAGGCGATGGAACAGGGCACGGTCATCTTCTGTGCTGGCGGCACCGGCCACCCGTACTTCTCGACCGACACCGGCGTCGTACTCCGTGCCGTCGAGCTGAACTGTGAGGAGATCCTGCTTGCGAAGGCCATTGACGGTGTATACGATTCCGACCCGAAGACGAATCCGAACGCGAAGAAGTTCGACACGATCCGTATCCAGGATGTCGTCGACCAGCGCCTCGGCGTCATCGACCTTTCCGCATCCGTCATGTGCATGGAGAACCACATGCCGCTCGCGATCTTCTCCCTGAACGAGAAGAACGGCATCTCGAACGCACTGAAGGGAAAGATCACCGGCACCCGCGTCACCGCTGACTGATGATGCGCATCACGTCCGACGAGAACTCAACGCGAAGCATGCGCAGCATAGCACTGCCGGTCACGTAGCGCGAAGAGATGCAGCTCGAGGACAGAAGCATTGGCCTACAGGCTGAACTGAACTTATCAACAACCCGAAAAGGGTAACAATAGGAGGACCAGATCATGGATGATCAATTTACCATTTACATCGAAAAGATGCACAAGACCCACGATAATCTGATGGACGAGCTTGCGACCATCCGCGCAGGCCGTGCGAACCCGCACGTACTCGACCGTATCACGGTGGACTACTACGGCACACCGACCCCGATCCAGCAGGTGGGCAATGTTTCCGTCCCGGAGGCACGTCTCATCCAGATTCAGCCATGGGATAAGAGCATGCTGAAGGAGATCGAGAAGGCCATCAATTTGTCCGAGCTCGGTATCAATCCTGTAAACGATGGTACCGTCATCCGTCTCGTATTCCCGGAGCTCACCGAGGAGAGACGTAAGGAGCTGACGAAGGATGTTAAGAAGAAGGGTGAGGCAGCGAAGATCGCTATCCGTAACATCCGTCGTGATGCCATGGATCTCGCAAAGAAGCTCGAGAAGTCTTCCGAGATAACCGAGGATGATCTCGCGAGAGCAACCAAGGACATTCAGGAGCTGACGGATCACATGTGTGAGAAGATTGACTCCTCTGTCGAGGCGAAGAACAAGGAGCTCATGACCGTTTAATCGGCAGCTTCGTAACGAGCACAGCGATCTGGATAGACAGATGGAGGACTGCGACACGCTCCGTGCGTGTGTCTGCGAGCCTGCACACCCTGTCTTATAGGAGATTTCAGTGGATATCATCAATTCTGAGGGCCGGAACATCCCGACCCATATCGCCATCATACTGGACGGCAATGGACGCTGGGCGGAGCATAAGGGCCTCCCGCGTGCCATGGGCCATAAGCAGGGCTGTGAGACGCTGGAGAAGACCGTCGCCGACTGTGCGCGTCTCGGTGTGCAGTACCTGACCGTCTATGGCTTCTCGACCGAGAACTGGAAGCGCTCCGAGGAGGAGGTCGGTGCCCTGATGAAGCTGTTCCGCTTCTACATGGTGAAGCTTATCAAGGTTGCGAACGAGCATAACGTACGCGCCCGCATGATCGGTGAGCGCAGCCGCTTCGCACCGGACATCCAGGAGGGCATCCGCCGTCTCGAGGAGGAGACGAAGCAGAACACCGGCATGACCTTCGTCTTCGCCGTGAACTACGGCTCACGCGACGAGATCGTCCGTGCGGTTCGTAAGTACACCATCGAGGCGATCCGCGCAGGAAAGAGTGAAGAGGAGATCGAGGCGCTGACCGAGCAGGACTTCGCCGGCTACCTCGACACGGCCGGTATGCCGGATCCGGATCTCATCATCCGCACCTCCGGTGAGTTTCGCATATCGAACTACCTGCTCTGGCAGAGTGCGTACGCGGAGTACTACATCACGCCAGTGCTTTGGCCGGATTTCACGAAGGAAGAGCTTCTGAAGGCGATCGACAGCTTCAACAGCCGGGAGCGACGCTTCGGCGGTCGGAAAAAGTGATGCGCTTCTAAAGCGCATCGGTGATCCCGTCAATCGGGCGTGACGCTTCGGCGGCAGAAAATATAAATATCCGAGCGGAACAGGCTTCCTTTTTGCGTTGTATCAACAGTGTATAAGGGTGGCCTGTCCTTTGTATTTTGAGGTACACTATGGCAGAAACTGAGAACTTAAAGAAAGATCAAAATGAAAAGAAGATGAAGTCCTTCGTTACGCGGCTTCTGAGCGGTATCGTGCTCGTCCTGATCGCGATCCTCACCGTCCCGCGCGGCGGACTCCCGCTGTTTGTCCTGACCTTTCTGATCTCCATGATCGGACTCTTCGAGCTCTATCGCGTCTTCGGCATCGAGCACACGTCCCTCGGACTGGTCGGCTATCTCACGACCATCGGCTATTACATCATCGTCTGGTTCCATGTCGAGGAGTACTACCCGCTGATGATCGTGCTTAGCCTCATGGCACTGATGGCCTTCTACGTCATCACCTACCCGGCCTACAAGATCTCCCAGGTCGCGAAGGCCTTCATGGGCTTCTGCTACGCCGGGATCATGATGAGCTACATCTACCAGACCAGGTCACTCCCAGACGGCAAGTACCTCGTCTGGCTCATCTTCCTCGCAAGCTGGGGCTCCGACACCTGCGCGTACTGCGCCGGCATGCTCTTCGGGCGTCATAAGATGACCCCGATCCTGAGTCCGAAGAAGACCGTGGAGGGTGCCTTCGGCGGTGTCCTCGGTGCTGCGCTGCTCGGCTGTCTCTATGCGACCATCTTCCGACGTGGCTTCGCCATCATCTCAAACCCAGGCATCGCCTGCGGCATCTCCTGCGCGGTCGGCGCGCTGATCTCGATGGTCGGCGACCTCACCGCCTCTGGCATCAAGCGTGATTACGAGGTGAAGGACTACGGGCACCTGATCCCGGGCCACGGCGGCATCCTGGATCGCTTCGATTCTGTCCTGTTCACGGCCCCGGCGGTTTACTTCGCCCTGAGCTTCCTGATCTGACGAAAGGAAAATTATGAGAAGATTAGTAATATTAGGTTCGACGGGCTCCATCGGAACCCAGACCATCGATGTGATCGAGGGTGATCCGGAAATCCAGGTCACCGGACTCGCCGTCTATGGCTCGATCGAGCAGCTGAAGGCGCAGGTGGAGAAGCTCCATCCGGAGGCCGTCTGCATCTATGACGAAGCGAAGGCGGTGGCCTTCCGAAGCTACGGACTCCCGGTGAAGGTGCTGAGCGGGATGGACGGGCTGATCGAGCTCGCAACCATGGAGCACTGCGATGAGGTCGTGGTGTCCGTCGTCGGCATGATCGGTATCCAGCCGACCATCGCAGCACTGAAGGCCCATAAGCAGGTCGCCCTCGCGAACAAGGAGACCCTCGTCTGCGCCGGTCACATCATCATGCCACTGGCCGCGAAGTGTGGCATCGAGATCAAGCCGATCGACTCCGAGCACAGCGCCATCTGGCAGTCGCTCACCGGAGAGCCGCATGAGGCCATCGAGAAGATCCTGCTCACGGCGTCCGGCGGACCATTCCGCGGAAAGAAGCGGGACGAGCTTCGCGGGAAGACGAAGGAGGATGCGCTGAAGCACCCGAACTGGTCGATGGGACGGAAGATCACGATCGACTCCGCGACAATGGTCAATAAGGGCCTCGAGGTCCTCGAAGCCAGCTGGCTTTTTGATGTGCCCGTCGATGAGATCCAGGTCGTCGTGCAGCCGCAGTCTATCGTGCACTCTGCCGTACAGTATGTGGACGGCTCGGTGAAGGCACAGCTCGGCCTGCCGGATATGCGTATCCCGATCGAGTACGCGCTCTATGCGCCGAACCGCCGTGCGCTGAAGGAGGACAAGCGACTCGACCTCGCGGCACTGATGCAGCTTAGCTTCGAAAATCCGGATATGGAGACCTTCAAGGGCCTCGCCCTCGGCTACCGTGCCGGCCGGACCGGCGGCTCCATGCCGACTGTCTACAACGCCGCAAACGAAGAAGCGGTCGCGATGTTCCTGCAGGACCGCATCGATTTTCTGGAGATCGCGGACGTCATCGAAGAGGCCATGGACGCCCATGAGGGCCACGTCCTCGCAGCACCGACCCTCGCGGAGATCCTCGAGATCGAAGCCTGGGCCCGCGACTTCGTGCGGACACACTCAAAGATCGTTAGAGTGTAGGTATCTGCATCGGTAGATACCGGAACGATATCCCACTGGGCAAAGCCCAGTGCCCGAAGGGCTGAAGTCGGGCTTCCATGGCCCGACTTCAGGGCACATGTAAATCATTTCAAGGAGTATATGACTATCATCAGTATCATCATCGCTATATTAGGTCTCGGCTTCCTGGTTTTCTTCCATGAGCTCGGTCATTTTCTGGCCGCGAAGCTCTGTCACGTCGGCGTCCTCGAGTTTTCCATCGGGATGGGACCGCGGGTGCTCAGTCGCGTCATCGGAAATACACGTTACTCCCTCAAGCTTCTGCCGCTCGGCGGAAGCTGCGCGATGCTCGGAGAGGACAGCGCCGGCTCCGGCGATTTCTCGACCCCACAGGGGCGCGTGGAGGAGCGTGCTGCCACAGGAGATGATGCAGGCATAGACTGTCGAGATGATGTCCAGCCTGCGGCCGGTCGCTCTGGATCCGACACGTTTCCGAACCGGGAAGCCGGTTCAGAACGGCACTGGATCGACTACGACGGTGTCCGTTTCCGGAGCGACGAGATCGCGAAGTACAGCTTCAACGAGAAGTCGGCGCCGCAGCGCTTCTTCATCTGCATTGCCGGTGTGCTGAACAACTTCATCCTCGCGACCATCCTCGCCTTCGTGCTGGTCGGCTTCTGTGGCTATGACCGTCTCTACGTCATGGACACGACGGCGGATACTCCGGTGGCGGAGGCTGGCTTCGAGCGCGGGGACGCGCTGCAGTCGATCGGCTATGAGGGAAAGGCGCAGCGTGCTGTCCCAGGCTACCGCGACCTCTTCATCTGGCTCTATGTAAATGCCACAGACTTCGATGAAAACACGAAGCTGGAGGCGGTGGTGCTTCGAGATGGAGTGAAGAAGACGCTCGACTTTAAGCCGTACTATGATGCAACACAGCAGAAGTATAAGCTCGGTATCAGTTTTTACGGCGGTCGCTTCCTGCCGGCCGGCCCACGGGAGTTCGTCGAGGACACCTTCTATGAGGTCCGCTACAACACGACGGTCGTGCTCCAGAGCCTGCGTCTGCTCGTGCATGGCCGCGTCCAGCGCCAGGAGGTCATGGGACCGGTCGGAGCAGTAACGGTGATGGGCTCCACGGTCGAGCAGTCCTCCCAGTACGGTGCGCTCAATGCTTTCCTCGTACTGCTGGAGCTCCTCGTGATGCTCTCGGCAAACCTCGGTGTGATGAATCTGCTGCCGGTGCCGGCCCTCGATGGCGGACGCCTGCTGTTCATCCTGCTCGAGATGATCTCGAGACGACGCCTCGACCCACAGCTCGAGGAGCGCATCAACCAGATCGGCATGATCCTGCTGCTGCTTCTGATGGCCGTGGTCATGTCGAACGATATACTGAATCTGTTCACCGGCGCATACAGCGCGATGCTGGGGCACTGAAAGCACTTGTCCGCAGGATAAAAAGCAGGAGAGGCGTGCGTAGTGCGTTGCCGCCATCGGAACTGCAACGCGAAGTGAAGATGTAGAAGGCCGAAGCATTGGCCGCATATACAGGAGGAAATGTGATGTTAGCAAGAGAGAAGACCCGTGTGGTTTCCATCGGAAATGTAAAGATCGGCGGGGAGAACCCGATCGCGATCCAGTCGATGTGCAACACGAAGACAGAGGATGTCGCGGCGACCGTCGCGCAGATCCACCGCCTCGAGAAGGCCGGCTGCCAGATCATCCGCTGCACCGTGCCGACCCACGAGGCCGCGCTGGCGATTCGTGAGATCAAGAAGCAGATCTCGATTCCGCTCGTGGCCGACATTCACTTCGACTACCGCATGGCCATCGAAGCGATGGAAAACGGCGCGGATAAGATCCGTATCAACCCAGGAAACATCGGCTCAAACGAGAAAATCCGGGCTGTCGTGGACTGTGCGAAGGAGCGGAACATCCCGATCCGTGTCGGCGTGAACTCCGGCTCCCTCGAGAAGGACCTGATCGCGAAGTACGGCGGTCACGTCACCGCTGAGGGCATCGTGGAGTCTGCGCTCGATAAGGTCCACCTCATCGAGGATATGGGCTATGATAATCTCGTCATCTCCATCAAGTCCTCCGACGTTCTGATGTGCACCCGCGCGCACGAGCTCATCTGCCAGCAGACGGACTACCCGCTGCACGTCGGCATCACCGAAGCCGGCACCATGTGGTCCGGCAATATCAAGTCCGCCCTCGGTCTCGGCATGATCCTTTCCCAGGGGATCGGCAATACCATCCGTGTATCGCTGAGTGCGGATCCGGTCGAGGAGGTCAAGTCCGCGAAGCTCATCCTCCGTACCCTCGGGCTCCGGAAGGGTGGCATCGAGGTCGTGTCCTGTCCGACCTGCGGCCGCACGAACATCGATCTCATCGGGCTCGCCAATCAGGTTCAGACCATGGTGGAGGAGTTCGATGATAAGTCACTGAAGGTTGCGGTCATGGGCTGCGTCGTGAACGGCCCGGGTGAAGCGAAGGAAGCCGACCTCGGCATCGCCGGTGGTAAGGGCGAGGGCCTCCTCATCAAGAAGGGCGAGATCATCCGCAAGGTACCGGAGGATCAGCTGCTCGAAGTGCTCCGGGAGGAGATTTCCAAGTTCAATTAATCATCGTGTGGTGCTATAGCCAGCAGCGGTGCGGAGAACCGATCACACATTTCCGCACTCACCGCTGGCTTTCGCACCACTTTAAGGATTGTCATGAAGAAATTTTTCGAAGTTTTCGATTCATTAAACCTGCCGAAGGAGATCGAGGCGCTGGTGACGGATACGTATGTGACGCGGGTGACGATCACGCGTGACCGGAAGCTGATCCGCATCCATATCCTGAGCGCGCATCTCATCGATAAGCGGAGTGTCTACGCACTTGAGAAGGCGATCAAGGAGCAGCTGTTCGGTCGGAAGGAGATCACGGTCCGTATCGCCGAGGAGTTCCACCTGAGTGCGCAGTATAATCCGCGTACGCTCTACGATCTGTACCGTGATTCGATCCTTCTCGAGATGAAGAACTACGACATCGTGCTCTACAACATGCTGACCCGTGGAAAGCTCTCCTGGACCGCGGATGACACGATGTCGCTCACCGTGCCGGAGTCGAATCTCTATAAAACCGCCTCAAAGAAGCTCGAGGCGGCGCTTCACAGTATTTTCGAGAAGCGCTGTCATCTGGAGCTTCTCCTCGACATGCACTACGAGGCGCGGAAGATGGTCGCCCCGGAGCAGCTCGCGCGCGACTATGTGCCGGGCGCTCAGGAGGACGAGGAGGCGGCCCAGCGCCGTCGTCAGGCGCTGCAGCAGAGCGAAGACTTCATGGATACCCGCGACCCGTTCAATCTGAGCGGCATGGCACGTGCTGCCGGTGATGCCATCGACGGTGGCGGTTCCCCTGCATTGAACCAGGGAAATGCTGCGTCGGCGCAGCGTCGTGCGAATCCGACTTCAGATGCAGCGGCCAATGCAAACGCCCGGAACGCAGGCGCTCCGCAGCGGGAGGGCGGCTCCGGAAGCCGTTTCGGCGGCATCGGGGGCGGTAGCGGCTCCTTCCAGCGGCGGAAGCGTGCGTTTAAGATGTCTGAGAATGAGGAGGTGCTCTACGGTCGCTACTTCGAGGGCGATGCCGTGAAGCTCGAGGACGTCGACGCGAGCTCCGGTAACGTCATCGTCGCCGGTCAGATATTCCTCGTCCATGATCCGGTGCATACCCGTACCGGGAAGAACATCCTCAAGTTTGACGTCACGGATTTCACCGACTCGATCTCCGTGAAGATCTTCGTCGAGGACGAGGATATGGAGCTCGCGCAGAGCTTCGTGAAGCCGGGCACCGCGCTGAAGATCAAGGGCACCGTGTCCTACGACTCCTTCGATAAGCAGGTCGAGATGAGCTTCATCGACGGTATCGTACGCTACCAGCTGAACCGCGCGAAGCGGGAGGACCGCTCGCCGGAGAAGCGCGTGGAGCTGCATCTGCATACGAAGATGTCCGACATGGACGGTGTTACTGATGTCAATGACTACATCGACACCGCGATTTCCTTCGGTATGAAGGCGATGGCGATCACCGACCACGGCGTCGTGCAGGCCTTCCCGGATGCCAACATTTACCTGAAGAAAATCAAGCACGATAAGGACTTCAAGCTGATCTATGGCTGCGAGGGCTATCTCGTCGATGACCTCGAGACGATCGTGCAGAACGAGCAGGGGCAGGCGCTCGACCATGACACGGTCGTCTTCGATATCGAGACCACCGGCTTCAGTGCCGAGACCGACCACATCATCGAGATTGGTGCGGTGAAGCTTCGAAATAACGAGATCGTCGACCGCATGGATGTCTTCGTGAACCCGGGTGTGCCGATTCCGTTCCGCATCACCCAGCTCACGAGCATCGACGACAGCATGGTCATGGACGCAGATCCGATCGAGAAGGTTCTCCCGAACTTTCTCGACTGGTGTGGTGATGCCGTGATCGTCGCGCACAACGCGGGCTTCGATACCGGCTTCGTCGCGAAGAACGCGAAGCGGCTCGGACTTCCGTATGCCCCGACGATCCTCGACACCGTGAGTCTCAGCCGTCTGCTGCTCCCGCAGCTGAACCGCTATAAGCTCGACACCGTCGCGAAGGAGCTCGGGGTCTCGCTCGAGCATCATCACCGGGCCGTGGACGACGCGGCCTGCACGGCTGAAATTTATATGAAGGAGATCGAGATGGTGAGGGCACGGGGTGCGAAGCTGCTGTCCGACATCGATCATCTCGAGTTCGATCATGCCGCGAACGTCATGAAGCTTCCTTCCTATCATATCGTACTGCTCGCGAAGAACGACGTCGGCCGGATCAATCTCTACCGACTCATCTCCGAGAGCCACTTAAAGTACTTTAAATCCCGTCCGCGTATCCCGAAGTCCCTGCTTCGGGAGCTGCGGGAGGGTCTCATCATCGGCAGCGCCTGCGTCGCCGGTGAAGTGTTCCAGGCGATGACCCGTGGCGCGGATGAACAGCAGCTCATGAACATCGCCTCCTTCTACGATTATCTGGAGGTGCAGCCGCTCGGAAACAACAGCTTCATGATCGCGAGTGACAAGTACACCGCAAACAGCACGCAGGACCTGATCGATTATAATCTGAAGATCATTGACATCGCTTCCCAGCTCGGGAAGCCGGTCTGCGCGACCTGCGACTGCCACTATGTCGACGAGGACGACGACATCTACCGGAGAATCATCCAGGCCGGCCGTGGCTTCGACGAGGAGGAGAGTGATGCGAAGCTCTACTTCCGTACGACGCAGGAGATGCTCGACGAGTTCAGCTACCTCGAGCCGGAAAAGGCGAAGGAAATCGTCATCGATAACCCGAACATGATCGCCGACATGTGCGATAAGATCCGTCCGGTCCGTCCGGATAAGTGTCCGCCGGTCATCGAGCACTCCGACGAGACGCTGCGTCAGATCTGCCACGAGACCGCGCACCGCATCTATGGACCAGAGCTCCCGAAGATCGTGTCCGACCGTCTCGAGACGGAGCTGAACTCGATCATCAGCAACGGCTACTCCGTCATGTATATCATCGCGCAGAAGCTCGTTGACAAGTCGAACGAGGATGGCTACCTCGTCGGCTCGCGAGGATCCGTCGGCTCGTCCTTCGCGGCGACCATGGCGCACATCACGGAGGTTAATCCGCTGAGTCCGCACTATGTCTGTCCGAAGTGCTACTGGTACGACTTCGATTCACCGGAGGTCAAGAAGTACTCCGGTATGGCGGGCTGCGACATGCCGCCGAAGAAGTGCCCGAAGTGCGGTACGGAGCTCAACCGTATGGGCTTCGATATCCCGTTTGAGACATTCCTCGGCTTCAACGGTGATAAGGAGCCGGATATCGACCTGAACTTCTCCGGCGAATACCAGGCGAAGGCCCATGCCTACACCGGTGTCATCTTCGGCGACGGCCACACCTTCAAGGCAGGCACCATCGGTACCCTCGCCGACAAGACGGCCTTCGGTATGGTGAAGAAGTATTACGAGGAGAAGGGCATCGATAAGCGAAGCGCGGAGATCGATCGTCTCGTACAGGGCTGTGTCGGCGTGCGCCGGACCACGGGCCAGCACCCGGGCGGTATCGTCGTACTGCCACATGGCGAGGAGATCAACACCTTCACCCCGGTACAGCATCCGGCCAATGATATCACGAGCCCGATCATCACCACCCACTTCGATTACCATAAGATCGACCATAACCTGCTGAAGCTTGACATCCTCGGACACGATGATCCGACCATGATCCGGCGTCTGCAGGACCTGACGGGGATCGACCCGGTTAACGACATCCCGCTTGATAATAAAGAGGTGATGAGCCTCTTTGCTTCGACGGAAGCATTGCACATCCGACCTGAAGACATCCACGGCGTCAAGCTCGGCTGCCTCGGGATCCCGGAGTTCGGTACCTCTTTCGCGATGCAGATGGTCGAGGATACGAAGCCGAAGTACCTCTCGGACCTCGTACGTATCTCGGGCCTCAGCCACGGTACCGATGTCTACCTGAACAACGCACAGGACCTCATCAAGAACGGCACGACCACCCTGCAGGAGGCGATCTGCTGTCGAGATGATATTATGGTCTACCTCATGCATAAGGGCATGGACCCGGGTGAGTCCTTCACCATCATGGAGTTCACCCGAAAGCATAAGGGCCTGAAGGACGAGTGGTGTCAGGACATGCTCGATCACGGTGTCCCGCAGTGGTACATCGATGCCTGCAAGAAGATCAAGTACATGTTCCCGAAGGCCCATGCCGCCGCCTATGTCATGATGGCGTGGCGTGTCGCCTACTGTAAGGTATTCTATCCGGTCGAGTACTACACGGCGTACTACAGTATCCGTGCGGACGGCTTCGACTACGATAAGATGTGCGGCGGTGTCGACAAGCTCCGCTACTACATCGATGAGTATATGAAGATCCCGCATCCGACGAATACGGAAGCGGTGTGTCTCCGCGATATGAAGATCTGCGAGGAGATGTATGCGCGCGGCATCGAGTTCGCGCCGCTCGACATCTATAAGGCGAAGGCCAAGGACTTCACGATCACACCGGACCGGAAGATCATGCCGAGCTTCACCTCCATGGCCGGGCTCGGTGAAGCCGTCGCACAGGGCATCGAGGACGGTGCGAAGAGTGGTGCGCGCTACCTCAGTAAGGACGACTTCATGAACCGGACGCACTGCCCGAAGGGCTTCGTCGATAAGTTCTCGGAGCTCGGACTGCTCGGCGACATCCCGTCGTCGAACCAGATGAGTATTTTCGATATGCTGGGATGATCCAGGTAATAAAAGACCCCGGAGGACAGACTGGTGTGCTACCCGTCAAGTGGACAATGAATAACAATA
>ULTU01014577.1_pt1 | contig 11867 bp, 9 predicted proteins | sample 1957861 | NCBI WGS metagenome assembly ULTU01 (sample SAMEA4835742, study PRJEB28245) | human gut metagenome | biome: gut microbiome; material: fecal sample | place: Denmark | collected 2008
TTCAAAATGAGACGGTTTTTTGTTGTATCTGCATGAGGTGTTGCAAAAAAACACATTTAAAAATAAAAAACTCTATTAATCCTAGACTATAAACGAATCATAGTCATTAAACTGGATTAACAGAGTTTCACATATTAAATATTTATAATGATATTTTTTATTTTTTATTCTTATAATGTGATCTTAAGAAATTATCAATTTTAAACTTATTTGTGTTTATATCTTCAAACCTAATAAATTCATATTCACTTTTGTTATTATTGTATAAATCTTTTTGATATAAGACTAATCCATCATTATTGAGAAAGACTTTAAAAAGCATATCGCCATTCTTCCACGTAACAATTCCTGCTTTTTCATTGCTCATTTTTAGTGTGCCATCATCATTTAAAGAATTGGTTTCATAAAAATTGTATATTAGAGGAACATCTTTACATTCATATATTTCAGAATCACTTATAGCATAATAAATATCAAAATTATTATTTGAGTTTTTAGTGACAATACAATAATATGCAGGTTCAGATTCATCTATTGTTCGTATAGCAATATATATACCATCATTTAACCATTCGTCTGGTGTAGTTATTGTTTGCGTTTTGTCAAGCCTTAAACAACCATATTCAAAAAAGCTATATCCAGTTAGCATTAAATGGTTAGCTCCATCATTTTTTTTAGGAGTAAAATAAGACAATTCTGAGGTACTAAAAGCCTTTTTCCAAGTTCTATACTTATATTCTTCTGAATCTGATGAAACACTTCCGACATAATATGTTGCATGTTTTCCCATTTGATATTTAACTAAATTTTTATCTATTTTTATTGAATAACCAGGGAGTGAAAATACCATTCCATTAGATGTAATGTATAGTTTTTCTTCCTCATCATACATTTTTAAACTTTCATCATATTCTGTTGTTGCAATTAAGTCCTTGCTTATTTCATAAGCCACGATAGTATTTTGATATCTTTTTAATACAGGTTTACTACTTTCTATTAAGTTCGGATATTTTTTACTACTATCATTACTAAGTTCGGTAAAAGAAAGAAGCAAATCCTCTGAAATTTTAGATTTATTATTAGTGTCTACAGGAATGACGTAATCGAAAACTTTCATTTCAATGGCTTCTTCAATTGTCAGATTATTAACTATCATATATATTAATTGAGCATAACTATTATAATATATTCCACGTTCTTTTAATTGCTTAGATAGGTTATCTATTTTAATTGATATTTCGCTTTCGATATTACTAATATAATCTGTATAATAATAGTATTTCGCAAAGTCCTCAAACTTATTATATTTATCATAACCGTATTCTTTAAATTTTTTTTGCCAATATTCATTAGTTTCTTCGAAAAATTCTGAATAATTTTCTGTTTCAAAAATAGTTTTATTTTGTTTGTTTTTAGCAGTATTTTTTTCAATATTATTAACTATAGAAACTAAATTCTTTTCTCCATCCCAATTTATTTTTAAATTAAATAAATTTGAAACTGCTCTTACTGGTAAATATGTTGTTCCGTTATGTGATAGTGGATATACAGTGTTATTTTTTACATCAGTAAATTTTTGTATTTTTCCATTATAATAAATTGTTATTTCTTGATTTAAAATAACTTCAATATTTTCATTTGGTTCAGCAGTAAACTCCTCAATTTTATTACTAGAAATTGTATCTAATTTACCTTCACCTAAATAAATACTATTTGTTGTTTCATCCCATTTTATTTCTGTTTTAAATAAAGAAGATATTGACCTTATTGGTAAATAAGTAGTTCCTTGATAGGAAATAGGATATACTTTTACCCCATTTACATTTTTAAATTCTTGTATTTCATCATTAAAAGTAATTTTTAATCCTTTATTTAATAATACATCAATATTTTCGTTTGCATAGCAAACATTTAAGCTAAAAAGAATGGACAACATCAAAAATATAATAATGCTACTTTTTTTCATACTATCTCCCTCCATTTTTTATTTTACATTAAAATTGTATATCAAGAAATAAAACAGTGCAAGTAAATAAAAAAATCAAAATTGGTGAAAACATAAAAAGTGTTTAATTATTGGAAAATTTCGCAATAAGATGTTTTTGTTGTTTGAAAAAATATTCTGTGATAAAATGTTGTTGTCAAATATAGTAGAAAGTGGGAGATTTATGGAAATAATACTTGGAGAAAATGCTGGATTTTGTTATGGAGTAAAAAGAGCTGTTGATGGTGCCGAACTGGAAGTGAAAAATGCAGATGGAAAAATATATTGCTTGGGTGAAATAGTGCATAACAAAGAAGTGGTAGATGAATTAAAAGAAAAAGGTTTAGAGTTTATAGAAAATATATCCGAGGCGGATGCAACTACTATAATTCGTGCACACGGTGTTCCGAAAGAAGTTTATAAATATGCAGATGAGAATGGAATAGATTTAAAAGATTATACTTGTCCAAATGTTTTAAAAATACATAAATTGGCTGAAGAATATTCTAATAACGGATATTTTATAATTTTATTGGGTTCGAAAAAACATCCGGAAAACGTTGGCACAATAAGTTATTGTGGTGAATATTATTTTGTTGTTGAAAATGAAGACGAACTATTTTTAGCAATTGACGAAATAAATCGTTGGAAATTTAACAAAGTATTAGTTTTATCACAGACAACTTTTAGTTTGGAAAATTTTTGTATTTTTCACGAAATATTAAGAAATGAATTAAACAAAGATATAGAACTTGTGGTTAAAAATACTATTTGTAAAGCTACAGAAATAAGACAAAAAGAGACGGAAGAACTATCTAAAAAAGTTGATTGCATGATAATCATTGGTGGAAAAAATAGTTCAAATACTAAAAAACTATATGAAATAGCAAGCAAAAATTGTGCACGTGCAATTTGCATAGAAACAATGAAAGAGTTAGACAAAAGATTTTTAGAAGGCATAGAAAAAGTTGGAATTATGGCAGGAGCTTCAACACCAAGAAAGAGTATAGATGAAGTATGCGAGATTTTGAAACGAGAAATATAAAAAGATGGGATAAGTGAATGGACAAGCAAACGAAGATATATAGCGTATCATCTTGGAGTATTTATAAAAAAAATAAAAGCCATCAAATAAATTGAATTTTATTTGATGGTTTTTAATAATTTTGCTAACTGTTCTGGATTTTATTGAGAAACGGTCTTTTATGGTCGGAGTGATGCGATTCGAACGCACGGCCTCTTGGTCCCGAACCAAGTGCTCTACCAGCTGAGCCACACCCCGAGTAATATGTCCATTATAGCATTTATAAGGTAAATGTCAAATTTCGAATGCTGTAGAATATAAAATAATATAAACATTTGATTTTAGAGTAAATTTATTGTAGAATAAAAGAGCTAGTTGATAAATTTTAATATATTGGCAGGAGGTAGTATCATGAGTGACGCGTCAGATCGGTATACTAGTAGAACCAAGACACTTAAGAACACGGCTCTGGGTATTGCCAATATGGCTGCCGAAAAGATAAGTGCAAACCACGACAAAAAGGGTATTCTTCTTTGTGAAGGCAAAGAAACAAGTTTCGATAAAGTTTTGTATTCTGCTGTTTATCCGGAACTTATTGTTGTGCCTTCAAATGGTTGTACCGATATTATAAAGTTGCTACCTTTTGTAAAAAAGTATTCAGAGTATCCCAGCTTTGGGATAATAGATCGAGACAATTGCTCGAAGAGATTGATTCGCAAACGTGAACGGGAAGATGGAATATATTCGACGAAACTACCTTTTATTGAAAATGTAATTTGTTGTCCTGAGGTTTTGAAAATCTTGTGTAAGATTTATGAGAAAAACTATAGCGAAGTTTTGCGTGAAGTTCGAACTGCTTTGGCAGAGATTTTGGCAGATAAGATGAATCTGCTAAATCCTTTTAATATCGAGCTGCCAAAAGATGAAGTAGTACAGTCTGTTTCAATTAAAATTGTTACAAAGAGCCGAACTGTAGTAAAGAACATTGAGTTGTCAAACATTATGTACACTTTTCGAGACAAAGCGATAGTTGGCAAAGTGGCTGATGCAATGGGCTTTCGAAGTCGTGAAGTTTATTACAAGGCTTTAAAAACACAAATGGATAGCGAGAATGGTTATGCATTAATATTTGCGATGGCAAAGTATTTGCCGGACATTAAGTATTTTGAGTAAACGAAAAGAGGCTTTTTATAGCCTCTTTTTTAGTACAATTTGTTGAATTTTGTTAACAATTGTGGTATCATAAGCGAAGATTGTATATAAATTCGGAGGAGATATTTATGAGATTAAGTAAAGATTTTTTCTATACATTAAGAGAAGATGCAAAAGATGAAGACTCAGTAAGTGGTAACTTACTTGTAAAAAGTGGAATGATAAAAAAAGTTAGCAATGGTATTTATATGAATATGCCACTTGGTGAAAAAGTTTCTCAAAACGTTATAAAAATAATAAGAGAAGAGATGAATGCCGCAGGTGCAAGTGAAGTTTCTATGCCACACATATTACCTATGGATTACTTCGAAGCTTCTGGTAGAGCAACTTCTTTTGGTAACAGCATTTTCAAATTAAACGATAGATATGGTAGACCTTATGCTTTAGGCCCAACACATGAGGAATTTTTTGTTTTAGCAGCTCAAAGTAAAATAAAGTCATATAGAGATATGCCATTTACAATATATCAAATTGGTGAAAAATATCGTGATGAAGTTAGACCTAGACTTGGACTTATTAGAGTTAGAGAATTTATTATGAAAGATGCATATAGCTTTGATACAGATGAAGATTCTATGCAAGAATCTTATCAAAAGATGTTTGATGCATATCATAAAATTTTTAAAAGAGTTGGCTTAAAGTATAACGTTGTAAGAGCCGATACAGGTGTTATGGGCGGACTTTTATCAGAAGAGTTTCAAGCTATAACAGATACAGGTGAAGATATATTAGTTCTTTGCGATAGTTGTGATTATGCTTCAAATATCGAGGTTAGTAATTGTGTGCCAAATACAAAAATGGAGGAAGAAGCAGAAAGAGAATATAGCGAGATTTATACACCAAATGCTGGTTCTATAGAAGATGTTACAAACTTCTTAGGTTTGCCTGTAAGTAAATTTGTAAAAACTATGATATATAGAGCTGATGATAAGTTCTATGCTTGCATGGTGGAGGCAGATAGAGAAATTAATGAAGTAAAACTTTCTAAACTTTTAGGAGCAAATGAAGTTGAACTTGCTTCAGAAGAAGATGTTATGAGAATAACAAATGCTAAAGTGGGTTTTGCAGGTCCTGTTGGACTTGAAATTCCAATTATCATGGATGAAAATATTAAAGTTAAAAAGAACTTTATAGTTGGTGCAAACAAATCTGATTATCATTTGAAAGATGTTAATTTGAAAGACTTTAAACCAGAAATTATTGCTGACATTAAAAATGTAAAAGAGGGCGACGTTTGTCCAAAATGTGGAGGAAAAATTCACTTCAAAAAAGGTATTGAGATTGGTAATACTTTTAAACTTGGAACAAAGTATTCTGAAAAATTAGGACTAAATTATTTGGATAAAGAAAATAAATTACATCCTGTACAAATGGGTTGTTATGGAATTGGTGTTGGTAGAATTATTGCTGCTTGTATTGAACAAAGTCATGATGAAAAAGGTATCATTTGGCCAATGAGCATAGCGCCTTATAAAGTTGCAATAGTTTTAATAGATAGAAAAAATGAAGAGCAAGTAAAAGCGGCGGAGGATTTATATAATAAGCTAAATTCAATGGGCATTGATACAATTTTAGATGATAGAGATGAACGTGCTGGAGTTAAATTTAACGATATGGAACTTATTGGTATTCCAATAAGAATTACTGTTGGCAAGAAAATTACTGAAGGAAAAGTTGAGTTGAAATTAAGAACAGAAGCAGAAAACGAGATTATTGATTTAGAAAATGTAGTAGAAAAAGTAGAGAAAATTGTAGAAAAAGTGTAAAGCCCATATACTAGAAAAAACTTATATTTTAGAAGATAGATATAAATTATATTTGTCTTCTCTTTTTTTATAATTAAACAAACACTTGCAATATTTTCGAAATTATGTTAATATAAGTGTGTTAAAAGGGTGTTCTAGTAATATACCAATAATTTGGAAAGGAGCTGTGTCGTTGTCTCAATGGTGGCTTAGAAGCTTGACTTGACGCAAGGAGGAATTAGATGAATAATAATTCTAACCACGAGCAGGATAACGGTGGTTGCATGGTGGTTCTGGTATTCCCGGTGGCATGCTTTTGGATTTGGTTTGCTATGGCATTCGTCGATATTCGACTTTTACTTGGAGGATTAGTTGGCTCTGTAGTTTCCGGATTTGTTTTTTTTAAAGTAAGACCGATGAAAGATATGCTTGACCGGTTTCATGTTACTTTGATTATTGCTTGCGTAACTGCAGCAATAGTTAATCTTTTGATGGGAATCCCTGTCTTAAAAGCTATCTTGATTCCGCTAGTTATGTTGCCGGGCATTGTAGTAACGTACAAACTTTACTACAACGTAAAGAACGATAAGTGATGAAATATGATAAGAGGGTGGAATTTTTCTACCCTCTTTTAGTGAGTATAAAGCAATTTGAAAAGGTGATTGCATATTTTTATGAAAAAATAAATCCCACATTTAACGTAATTTATTAGTTTAAAAGAGGCGATACATATTTTACAATATGTAACTTGCCAAATTCTAAAAAATATAGTATCATATAATACGCTATGATTAATGAGAGGTGTAAATATGTTTGATAAATTAGAAAACGTTGAAAAACGCTATGAAGAATTAAATGAAAAAATTAGTGATCCAGAGGTTATTGCAAATCAAAATGAATGGAAAAAGCTTATGAAAGAACATGCAGATATCGAGGAGATAGTTGAAAAATATAGAGAGTACAAAAAAGTTCAAAATTCTATTGAAGATTTAAAAGAAATGCTTGAAGATAAAGAAATGCATGATTTGGCACAAGCAGAACTTGATGAAGCAAGGGCCAATTTGCCTAAAATTGAAGAAGAGTTAAAATTACTTTTAGTTCCCAAAGATCCTAACGATGATAAAAACGTTATTGTTGAAATCAGAGGTGGAGCTGGTGGAGAAGAGTCTTCTTTATTTGCTGGTGATTTATTTAGAATGTATAGTATGTACGCAGAAAAGAAGAGATGGAAACTTGAAGTTTTAAATCTAAATGAAACAGAACTTGGAGGAATAAAAGAAGTTACTTTTATGATTACAGGCAAAGGAGCTTACAGTAGATTAAAATTTGAAAGTGGTGTACACAGAGTTCAAAGAGTTCCAGATACAGAATCAAGTGGAAGAATTCATACTTCAACTGCCACGGTTGCAGTACTTCCAGAAGTTGATGATGTTGAAATAGAGATTAATCCAGCAGATTTAAAAGTTGACACATTTAGATCTAGTGGTGCGGGTGGACAGCACATCAACAAAACAGAATCAGCAATCAGAATTACACACATACCAACAGGTGTTGTTGTTGAATGTCAAACAGAACGTTCACAGATTCAAAATAGAGAGACAGCTATGTCTATGCTTAGAGCAAAACTTTATGAAGCAGAACTTCAAAAACAAGCAAGCGAACAAGCAAATGCTAGAAAGAGTCAAGTTGGTAGCGGAGACAGAAGTGAAAAAATTAGAACATATAATTTTCCACAAGGAAGAATTACAGACCACAGAATAGGTCTTAGCATATATCAAATGGATAATTTTCTAAACGGAGATTTAGACGAAATGATTGATGCATTAAATGCTGCAGATAGAGCCGCAAAACTTTCAGAAGAAGATTAATATATTTGTCTCGGGCAAGCAAGGAAAAAGTATACCTTGCTTGCTTTTTGCATAATAAGTGTGATAAACAACACAATAAAATACAAGCTAATAAATTTGAAAAATCAGAATAACTTCCTATTTTATAAATCTTCTAAAAGATAAAATTATACCAAGTTTTATGCTTGAACGTGGATATGATTTCTAGAATATTATAAGACGTGGAAATAAGGTCTGACCCCTTATTTCCCTAAGAAAAAATGAAAGAAAATTGTTGACATATAAATAAGAAGATGATACAATATAGTCTGCATTGTAAAATGCAATAAAAATAACTTTAAGGCCTTAGCGCCTTAAGATAAATTACGAATTATAAGGAGGTGAACAAAACAAAATGCCAACGATTAATCAATTAGTTAGAAAAGGAAGACAAGACAAAACTTCTAAATCAAAGGCTCCAGCTTTACAAAAAGGTTACAACTCAAAATTAAAGAGAGTAACTAATAGTTCAAGCCCACAAAAAAGAGGTGTTTGTACAGTAGTTAAAACAACTACACCTAAAAAACCAAACTCAGCTTTAAGAAAAGTTGCAAGGGTTAGATTAACAAACACTCAAGAAGTTACTGCTTATATCCCAGGTATTGGACATAACCTACAAGAGCACAGTGTTGTTCTAATAAGAGGCGGAAGAGTAAAAGACCTTCCAGGTGTTAGATATCACATTATCAGAGGTGTATTAGATACAGCTGGTGTTAAGGATAGAATGCAAGGACGTTCTAGATATGGTGCAAAGAGACCTAAGAAATCTTAATTTTAGAAGTTGTGCTTTTTATATAAACTAAAATCGTGGCTATGTTTTGTGGTCACCAAGTAAGGAAATATATAAAGCACTTAATGGAAGCTATAAAGAGCTTTCAGAGTACCTTGACATACGGTATTTTTATAGTATGTTAGTTTTATAAGGAGGGAAGAACAGTGCCAAGAAAAGGTTATGTAGCTAAAAGAGATATTTTACCAGATCCAGTGTATAATAGCAAAGTTGTAACAAAACTTATTAACAATGTTATGGAAGATGGTAAGAAAACAGTTGCTCAAAAAATTGTTTACGGTGCATTTGATATGGTTTCTGAAAAGACTGGAAAAGATGCACTTGCTGCTTTTGAAGAAGCTATGGAAAACATCATGCCTGTACTTGAAGTTAAAGCAAGAAGAGTTGGTGGTGCAACATACCAAGTACCAATGGAAATTAGACCTGAAAGAAGACAAGCATTAGGTTTAAGATGGTTAGTTAGATATTCAAGAGAACGTAACGAAAAAACAATGAAAGAGAGATTAGCAAACGAGATAATCGATGCTATAAATGGTATGGGTGGAGCTTTCAAGAAGAAAGAAGATACTCATAAGATGGCTGAAGCTAATAAAGCTTTTGCACACTACCGTTGGTAGTTTGAAATGTTATACATTCGATAAATAAAGAAGGAGGAAAATATAGTGGCTACCGAGAGAAAAGTTTCACTAGAAATGACTAGAAATATTGGAATAATGGCTCACATTGATGCTGGTAAAACAACAACAACTGAGAGAATATTGTTCTATACAGGTAAGACTCACAAGATTGGTGAAGTTCACGAAGGTGCAGCAACTATGGACTGGATGGCTCAAGAGCAAGAAAGAGGTATTACAATTACTTCTGCTGCGACAACTTGTTTCTGGAAAAATCACAGAATCAATATCATTGATACACCAGGTCACGTTGACTTTACTGTAGAAGTTGAGAGATCTCTTAGAGTTCTTGACGGATCTGTTACAGTATTTTGCGCTAAAGGTGGAGTTCAACCTCAATCTGAAACTGTTTGGAGACAAGCAGATAAATATAATGTACCAAGAATGTGCTATGTAAATAAAATGGACACAACTGGTGCAGACTTTTACAGCTGCGTTGAGCAAATGAAACATAGATTGCATGCAAATGCAGTTCCAATTCAATTGCCAATCGGTGCAGAAGATCAATTTAAAGGTGTTATAGACCTTGTAAAAATGAGAGCTTTCGTTCATAAAGATGACTTAGGAAAAGAAATCGAAGAGACAGATATTCCTGATGATATGAAAGAAAAAGCTGAAAAATTTAGAAATGAAATGATTGAAGCTGCTGCTGAGCAAGACGAAGAATTAATGATGAAATATTTAGATGGTGGAGAGTTGACTGCTGATGAAATCAGAAAAGGTTTAAGAATTGGTACACTTGCTTGTAAAGTAACACCAGTTTGCTGCGGTTCTTCATATAAAAATAAAGGTGTTCAAGAATTACTTGATAACATAATTTATTATATGCCTTCACCAGTTGATATCCCTGCTATCAAAGGTGTAAACCCTGATACAGGTGCTGAAGAAGATAGAAAACCAAGCGACGACGAACCATTTGCAGCTTTGGCATTTAAGATTGCAACAGACCCATTTGTTGGAAAGCTTTGTTTCTTCAGAGTTTATTCTGGTACACTTGATGCTGGAACATCAGTATTAAATGCAAACAAAGATAGTAAAGAAAGAATCGGAAGAATTCTTCAAATGCATGCTAACCACAGAGAGGATATCGACAGAGTTTTCGCTGGAGATATCGCTGCAGCTGTTGGACTAAAAAATGTTACGACAGGTGAAACACTTTGTGATGAAAAGCATCCAGTTATACTTGAATCAATGGAATTCCCAGAGCCAGTTATCTCTATTGCTATAGAGCCAAAAACAAAAGCAGACCAAGAAAAAATGGGCATTGCTCTTGCAAAACTTGCTGAAGAAGATCCTACATTCAAGACATATACAAACCAAGAAACAGGCCAAACTATTATCGCTGGTATGGGTGAGTTACACCTAGACATTATCGTTGATAGATTGAAGAGAGAATTTAAAGTTGAAGCTAACGTTGGTGCACCACAAGTTGCATACAAAGAAACTATCAGAAAGAAAGTTAAAGCTGAAGGTAAATTCATCAGACAATCAGGTGGTAAAGGTCAATACGGTGATGTTTGGTTCGAACTTGAACCACTTGAGCCAGGTACAGGTATTCAATTTGAAAGCAAAATCGTTGGTGGTGCAGTTCCTAAGGAATACATCAAACCAACTGAAGATGGTTTCAGAGAAGCTACAAATACTGGTATCTTAGCTGGTTACCCAGTTGTAGACGTAAAAGCTACTCTTGTTGATGGTTCTTATCACGAAGTTGACTCATCAGAAATGGCATTCAAGATTGCTGCTTCTATGGCATTCAAAGAGTGCTGCAAATTAGCTCAACCAGTACTTCTAGAGCCTATAATGAAAGTTGAAATTGTAGTTCCAGAAGAATACATGGGTGATGTTATTGGTGATGTTAACTCAAGAAGAGGTAGACTAGAAGGTATGGAAGCAAAAGGTGGAATGCAAGAAATTAGATGTTTCATCCCACTATCAGAAATGTTTGGTTATGCTACAGACCTTAGATCTAGAACTCAAGGTAGAGGAACATATTCTATGGAACCTAGCCATAACGAAGAAGTTCCAAGATCTATTTTGGAAGCTATCACAGCTCAAAAAAATAAATAAGATTATATGTTGATTTTTTAAATCAACTCTAGTAAAATGTAATCATTAAAATGACTTTAAAATTTTTAAAATATATAAAAAATAAGGAGGAAATTTATAATGGCTAAAGAGAAATTTGAAAGAACTAAACCACACGTTAACATTGGTACAATCGGACATGTTGACCATGGTAAAACAACTTTAACAGCTGCTATTACAAAAGTATTATCATTAAAAGGAGAAGCAGAATTCAAAGCTTATGATCAAATCGATGGCGCTCCAGAAGAAAGAGCAAGAGGTATCACAATCAATACTGCTCACGTTGAGTATCAAACAGATAAGAGACACTATGCACACGTTGACTGCCCAGGACATGCTGACTATGTTAAAAACATGATCACAGGTGCTGCACAAATGGACGGTGCTATCCTTGTTGTTTCTGCTGCTGATGGCCCAATGCCACAAACAAGAGAACACATTCTTCTTGCTAGACAAGTTGGTGT
>ULTU01092521.1_pt1 | contig 11818 bp, 7 predicted proteins | sample 1957861 | NCBI WGS metagenome assembly ULTU01 (sample SAMEA4835742, study PRJEB28245) | human gut metagenome | biome: gut microbiome; material: fecal sample | place: Denmark | collected 2008
CAAAAGAAAAACGCACCGCGAAATCATTCGCAGTGCGTTTTTACATACTAACCTGTTACGGCAAACCGTCGCTCATGAGATGCGCATAGTGCTGCTGGATCTTACGGGTGACAGGGCCGACTTCTCCATTGCCGATCGGCTTTCCGTCGATGGAGAGGACCGGGATGATGCCGTCCTGAGAATTCGTGAGGAAGACTTCTTCCGCATTCATCATATCTTCGAGGCGGACCGGATCTGTCGCATCATCGATGGAGGTGACGCCGGCAGTCGGAGCGACGCGGGAAAGGACGAGGGAGCGGGTAATGCCGCGGGTCATGAATTCATTCGTGCCCGGGGTCCAGATGACGCCCGCCTTGACGATAAGGACATTCGAGTGGGTGGCTTCGGTCAGAAGGCCGTCTCGGATGAAGATGCCGTCGTAGCACCCCTGCTTCAGTGCGTCCTGACGTGCGAGAAGGTTATCCACCTGAGAGAGGGAAAGAATGTCACAGTGGTGTCCGCGATCATCTTTCATCGTGATGCACTTCACGCCGTCCTGCACTTTGGCAATGGCATCCAGACTGATCGGTTTGGCGTAGACCAAGACATTCGGACGCAGCTGATTTCTGGCAGGGATCAGGAAATCATGATCGCCCTGTCCGCGGGTGACGATGATCTTCACATAGCCTTCTTCGATGCCGCTTTCTTCGACGACGGTTTCCACGATCTCGGTGAATTCGTCCGGCGCTGTCACGGGACGAATGCCCAGAAGGCGCATGGAGCGGTACAGACGGTCGGTGTGATAGGAAAGAGCAAACGGATGGCCTTTGTAGACGCGGATCCATTCATAGCATCCGTCACCAAACTGGAGTCCTCTGTCATCTGCCGCGATGATCTGGGAGAAATCATAATAGAAATTGTGATTGTAGTATATGGTAGTTTTTCTTTCTGCCATACGTCTCACCTCCGTAACAAATTGTTATTATTATGGCTTATGAGGGATATTACCACTGGAGCGTTCTGCCTCTTGATTGCCTGCGAAAGAGGTTCAGCGGGTTCTATAGGTTCAAGAGGTTCAAAGGGGGGTTGGTGCGGCGCATAAAAACATAGAAGTGCCGCAGAGTATGGATGTGGCGATCCCCGAAGGTTTCTTAAAAAGCAGGTTTCCCGTTTGAGCTTTTCTGACAGGATTCGTTTGACCGCGAACAACAAAGATTTCTCGCTTCGCTCGAAATGACGATACGAGAAAAGATTTTTCTAATCCAGTCACCCGTCACTAGTCACTAGGCACTCGAGACTCCCAGTCCCCAATTCCTGACCATTCATCCCTCACTTGCTTTTCAGTGCTTTGATCTTTTCAATGAGGAGCGGGAGGAAATCCTTCAGATCCGCTTCGACGGCGTAGTCTGCCATTTCCATGATCGGCGCCTTCGGATCCTTATTGACCGCGATGACGATGTCCGCATTGACTGCACACATGTGCTGCATCGCGCCCGAGATGCCGAGTGCGAAATAGATCTTCGGCGCTACGCCCTTGCCGGTCTGGCCGATCTGGTGGCTATGCGGCTCCCAGCCGAGCTCTGCGATCGGACGGCTGCAGCCGACAGCTGCCCCCAGAAGATCAGCGAGTTCATGGAGCTTCGCCCATTCTTCCTCCGTACGGATGCCGCGGCCGCCTGCGACGACGACCTTCGCATTTTCGACCGGATGGCTGTCCTTCTCACCGGCGATGATCTCCTTCAGCACCGTGCCGAGATCCTTCTCTTCAAGGGAAACGGAGAGGGAGATGACCTCGCCCGTGCGGGAAGCATCGGCTTGCGGGTACTTGAAGATGCCCGGGCGGACCGTGCCGACCTGGGGACGATAGTCCGGAGACACGATATCTGCCATGATATTCCCATCCATCGCCGGACGCGACCAGATGACCAGCCCCTTCTCGGTATCTGCCGAAAGCTCCGTCACATCTGCCGTGACGCCGCAGACGAGCTCTGCCGCCAGACGCGGGGCGAGATCGCGGCCGAATGGCGTCGCACCAAAGATGATGGTATCCGGCTTCTTTTCCAAGAGGAACGGCGCCAGTGCTTTCTGGTACGCTTTCCCATCATAGTGGGCAAGGAGCGGATGATCGATCACATAGACCTTATCTGCGCCGAGGGGGATCAGCGAGGATGCCGGATCCTTGAGATCGGCACCGATGAGGACGACTGCGACCTCTTCCCCAAGCTGGTCAGCCAGTACGCGGGCTTCGCCGGTCAGTTCACCGGTGACCTTCTGGATCTTGCCATTCGCAAGCGCTCCGATGACATAAATACCTTTGTGTTCAGAAAAATCCATTTCGCCCCTCCTTAGATGACCTTCAGTTTCTGCATAGCCGAGAGGAAGAGATCTGCCGCTTCTTCCGTCGTCTTTCCTTCGATGCGGAGATTTTCTTTTTTCGGCGGTACGACCGGACGGACCTGACGGACCTGCGTCGGAGAGCCCTTCATGCCGATGCGCGCCGGATCGACCGGCAGATCGGCTGCCGTGAGATTTCCGATCTCCACTTCATCCTTCTTGAGGAGACCCTTGATGCTCGGGTATCTCGCATGGTTCAGCGCTTCTGTCGCAGTGACGACCGCCGGAAGAGCAAGCTCGAGCACCTCGATATTCCCACCGATCTGGCGCTTCACGGTGAGGAAGCCTTCCTTCTCATAGGAAATGCCCACGGCTGCGCTCACATCCGCGATGCCGAGCGTCGCAGCGATCTCCGGGCCGATCTGTGCCGTATTGCTATCGATGGACTCCTGCCCGCAGAAAATGAGATCGAATGTTCCCAGCTTCTCGATCGCCTTGGCCAGCGTGTAGCTCGTCGCAAGAGTATCCGCACCGCCAAATGCGCGGTCCGTCACGAGGTATACTTCATCAGCGCCCATAGCGACCGCATCCTTCAGGACAGCGGCTGCCTGCGGGGGACCCATGGTGATGACCGTCACCGTGCCGCCCACTTCATCGCGCAGCGAGAATGCCGCTTCCAGCGCATGGAGATCCAGCGGATTCATGATGCTGTTCGCATTATTTCTTTTCAGTCTTCCTGTGGTCGGATCGACTTCCATCTTCGAGGTGTCGACGACCTGTTTGATACAAACCAGAAACTTCATAGTGTCTCCCTTCTGTGAGGTCGAAATCATATGCCACGCAGCACGAACGCCGCGCCACAGGGTAAACGGGGCTATAGAGAAATAAGGCTTCGCCCACTGTCCCCATTGTCCATATTTGTTTAAAGTATAGCATAAGTGAAACGTTTTTGCGTGAGAAAGTTCATAAACTTTGCGGCTTTACCGTCTATCCGCCATCAAAAAAGGCGATGTGAAATAACGATCATCTCATTTTCGCGTTCAATCTGCCGCAGGGGACTTGTAGCTCTCATAGGAGTGACTGGGAAACCTTATCCCAGCTGTCTTTCATGCCATAGTCACCCTATCCGCCCCTGCGGGGCACCTTCCCCTAGAGGGGAAGGCTGCGATACGAGAATACCATCTTCTAAAAAAAAGGCCGAAGCCGCCACCTGAACCCTGAACCAAATGAAAGCAAAGCAAAAAGGAGCTGTGAAGAAATGAGGATTCATTTCTTCACAGCCCCTTTTTTGATGCTGCTCTCTCTGCATGCGACTAATTTTTTCTCCCCTCGACTGCCGCATTGCCAAGGAGCCCTTTCAGCGCTTCTTCGGCTTCTTCGGAAAAGTCGACATAGAATTTTGGCACCATGCGGATCTCCTGCCTTGAGGATATGAGGTGGAGGATGACGGGTGTGCCGCCATGGTATTTCGCAAGGACTCTGGCGAGGGCGGCACTGACCTTGTCTGTCTCATGGCGGGGATCAACGTAGAGGTGGACTTCATCGACCGGCATGCGGACGGTCTTTTGGAACTGGGCCATCGGTATGATGCTGTCGGCTAAGATCTTGACTTCTCGCTCGTTCGACTGGACGCGGCCGCGGATACAGATGGGCGCGTCTTCAGTGAGGAAGGGACGCGCGGCTTCCCAGACGGAGGGGAAGAGGACGGATTCGATCTCACTTTCATAGTCTTCGATGGTGACGTAACCCATGGGCGCGCCCTTCTTGGTGACCATGCCCTTCACACGGGTGACAGTGCCGCCCAAGGTGACCGTCTTCCCGTCGTAGCGGCTGCCTTCGGTCTCGAGCTGGTAGATGGGCGTGCAGGCGGCCATCTGCTTCTTGTACTTTTCGAGCGGATGACCGCTGACGTAGAAGCCCAAGAGCTTCCTTTCCCAGTCGATCTTTTCATCCGCATCCATGTCTTCGAGATCAGGATAGACGACAGAGCTTTTCATCTCGTCCCCGCCGAAGAGAGACATCTGTCCGCTCTCCCGGTCGCTCTTCGCAGCGGCGACATCACTCATGACCTGCGGGAGTGCGGCGAGGAGCTGAGAGCGGTTGTAGCCGAAGCCGTCCATCGCACCGCAGCGGATGAGGCTTTCGCAGGCACGGCTATTGAGGCCTTTTCCTTCGACCCGCTCTAAGAAATCCGACATGGACGTGAAGGGGCCGCCCTTCTTCCGGGCTTTGATGATGGCTTCGACGGCATTCTCTCCGACGTTCTGGATGGCATCGAGTCCGAAGAGTATCTTATTTTCGCTGACAGAAAAATAGGCTTCCGAAAGATTGACATCCGGTGCGGCGATCTCCACGCCGGCTCTTCTGGTATCTGAAATGTAGCGGCCGACCTTGTTCTTGTCGCCATTGTAGCAGGTCATCATGGCAGCCATGAATTCAGCGCGGTAGTGCGCCTTGAGGTAGGCGGTCTGCCAGGCGATCCATCCATAGCAGACGCTGTGAGATTTATTGAAGCCGTAACCGGCAAAGTGGACCATGAGGTCGAAGACGTAATTCGCCGTCTTTTCATCGACGCCATTCTTCACAGCGCCTGTGACAAAGGTATCCCTGTTCTTCTGCAGGATCTCCGGCTCCTTGTGCCCCATGGCGCGGCGGAGCATGTCGGACTGGCCGAGGGAAAAACCGCCCATGACAGAGGCGATCTGCATGACCTGTTCCTGATAGAGGATGACGCCGTAGGTTTCCTTCAGGATGGGAGCCAGAGATGGATGCGGGTACTCGATGGGGATCTCTCCATGTTTTCTCTTGATGAAATCTTCCGCCATGCCGCTGCCCAAAGGTCCCGGACGGTAGAGTGCGACCATCGGGATGAGGTCTTCGAAGCGGTCCGGGTGGAGCTTCATCAGAAGATTCGTAAAGCCGGAGGACTCGGACTGGAAAACGCCTGTGGTGTCGCCCGCGCAGAGCATCTCGCACGTCTTCTCGTCGACAGAAGGAATGCGGTCGATGTCGATGGTGACACCGCGGTTCGCCCGGATCATCTCGACCGCATCATGGATGACGGTGAGGTTTCTAAGCCCCAAGAGATCCATCTTGAGAAGGCCGAGCTGCTCGACCTGATCTTTTTCATACTGCGTCTGGATGAAATCGTCCGCAGTGAGCTGGATCGGCACGTACTCATCGACAGGCTTCGAGCAGATGACGACGCCGGCGGCATGCGTGCCGGAATTTCTGGAAAGCCCTTCCAGATCAAGGCAGTGGTCGATCAGGGTGCGTACCGTCGCATTCGACTCGTAGAGGTCTTTGAATTCCTTCGAGCCGTCCAGCGTCTTCTTCAGCGTGACGCCCGGGCCGCTCGGCACCATCTTTGCGATCTTGTCCACTTCGCGAAGGGGCAGATTCATGACACGGCCGACATCACGGATGACGGCACGCGCCGCAAGCGTACCGAAGGTGATGATCTGCGCCACCTGCTCAGCGCCGTACTTCTCAGCGAGATAGGCGATGACCTGCCCACGTCCGCGATAGCAGAGGTCAGTATCGATATCCGGCATGGAGACGCGCTCCGGATTCAGGAAGCGTTCAAAGAGAAGATCGAAACGCAGTGGGTCGATTTCCGTGATGTGCAGGAGGTAGGCGACGATGCTTCCTGCCGCGCTCCCACGCCCTGGCCCGATCGGGATGCCATGTGTCTTCGCATAGCGGATGAAGTCCATGACGATCAGGAAGTAATCCGAGAATCCCATCTGATTGATGACACCGAGCTCATAATCCAGACGCTCCTTCTCTTTTCCCGTGGCCTCCGGATAGCGCTCCGGGATCGCCGCCTCGCAGAGCTTTCGCAGGTATGACTTGGACGTCTCGCCTTCCGGCACATCGAAGGACGGGAGCTTGTGGTCGCCAAAGGTGAAGGTCACATGACAGCGCTCTGCGATCTTTGCCGTATTCTCGATAGCGCCCGGATACTCGCCTAAGATCGCCTGCATCTCCTCCCCGCTCTTGCAGTAGAATTCGTCATTCGGAAAATGGAAATGATAGGGATCATCCAGTGTCTTTCCCGTGGAGATGCAGAGCTTGATCTCCTGGCTCTTCGCATCCTCTTTTTTCGTATAGTGGAAATCATTCGTCGCGACCAGCCCCAGCCCATACTCTTTTGCCAAAGACGCCAGTACCGGACGCACATCCGCTTCTTCCGGGATGCCATGATTCTGCAGCTCGAGGAAATAGTTCTCCTTCCCGAACGTATCGATGTAGTAGCGGATCACCTTTCTGGCTTCATCCATGTCGCGGTTTAAGATCGCCTGCGGAAGCTCGCCGGCAACACAGGCCGACAACGCAATGAGCCCTTTGTGATACTTGGACAGAAGCTCATGATCCACCCGCGGCTTATGGAAATAGCCCTCCGTCCACCCCTTCGAGCAGATCTTGATGAGATTCTGATAGCCCTCATTCGTTTCTGCCAAAAGGATCAGATGCCCCAGCTTCTCCTTCTCGCCCTTCGCCCGCTCGAAGCGGCTCTTCCTCGTGACGTAGACCTCGCATCCGATGATCGGCTTGATGCCCTGCGCGATACACTCTTTATATAAATAGACCGCACCGTACATGACACCATGGTCCGTGATCGCGACCGCCGTCTGCCCGAGCGACTTGACATAAGAGACAAGCTCCTTGATGCGGCATGTGCCGTCGAAAAGACTGTACTCGGTGTGGACGTGGAGATGAACAAATGGATCCAAGCGGAAACGCCTCCTTCACTCCTTTTTCTTTCGAATTCTAAGATAGCGCTGATCTGATCGCAGGATCAGTGCTGCCTTAGAAATCACTTTTTCTTATTGTATCATATTTAGTGGTTGGGCATTCATCCGGTCCTGCTGAAAAAGTACGAAGTGGGGAGCGTAGCCAGAGATTAGCGGGTTCTATGGGTTCAGCGGGGGTGGGGCGGCGCATTTCGTCATCCTGAGCGGAGAAAAGCGTCGTATGTTAGAAAATGGCTAATCTGGAATATGAGAACTGAGTCGAAGGATCTAGGGAAACGCTGATTAAATCGCAGAGTCAGATTCTACAAGAATTTTTATACATAGCTTCGTCATAACCTTCCTTAAATAGCCCGCTATTCGCGTCAGGCTATTCCTCGCTATGCATAAAAATTCAAGAGTAAAATCTGGCAACGATTTAATCAGTGTTTCCCTAAGCGCCGCAAAGTTTTAACCGCGAAAGATGAAAAACCTGTGAACCTTTTGAACCCGCTCCCCCTCTTTCGCACGCAATCAAGGGGCAGCACGCCCCAAAGGCTGCCCCTGAGTAACATGAGCCATAAAAAACTGGTGACCCGTCATCGGGAGAACCTCCCAGCCACAAGTCACCAGTTTTTTTAATCGATGTTTCTCTACCTCTCCCAAAAACAAAATTCCCGCTGTAGAAATATCAATCATTTCTTCAGAGGGAATTTCCTTTGGCTATTTTACAAAGATGTCTTGAAATTAAAGTAATTAGAACGTCCAGAACATACCGGCATTCCACTGCCAGTCTTTACGCAGGCTGCCTCCGGTAGAACGCTCTACGTCTGCATACAGGTGTTTATTCTTGCCAATCATGCAGGCAAAGCCAAAGCCGTATTCAAACCAGGTGTCATGGTCATTGTTATCAATACGCAGGCTGTCATTGCCGTTAGTCAAGGTTACACCGTAATTACCTGCAAATTGATGCAGCCAGTTGGCCTTCAGGTAGACAGTATTATTTTCGTCCATATCATACATAAAGTTGCAGCCGATACGTCCCAAAACGCTGTTGGGATCGCTTTGGCTTACGTGGATGCCATTGCTGGTGGTATATCTTGCACCATCCAAATAACCCAAGGTAAGCTGTGCTTGCGGCTCAATAGACCAATGCTCGTCAATATATTTCTTGCGACCATATTTCGCACTCAGGCTGATACCAGTGTTGTCAAAAGCACCGGTAATCTTCTTACCTTCGGTATCAAACACAGTGAAGTCGCTGTCTGCATTATAAATCTTAAAACCTAAGTCCAGATAGTGACCTTTTTTGCGTAGGTCTGTGCTGTAGAAGGCAATAGATTTGGCTTTCAGCTTGCCACTGCCACGGTTGAAGCTGTTCTTACCGTCATTGTAGGAAAAAGCTACGCCCTGATACCGCTTCAGCTTTTCGTTTTCCTTAACGACATCGTCATAGCCAAGCTGGTACATGGTGTGGCGGTTGCTGAAGCCATCGCCGCTGTATTTGCCACCTTTGACACGCATCCAAACACCTTCCTCATTATTGGTTTCGTAGTGCAGGTCGCCCATGCGCTGCATAAACTTGTCGTCCTCCACCCAGTTGGCGAAAGCCAGTCTTTGGGTTGCATCAACAGCATCTACGCTGGTGGTCGGTTTGGAGGGGATGAATTCTACTTTTTTCAAGTACCAATCCTTAGTGTAACCGTCGGTAGCGCTGTCTTGCATATCTAAAGTATACTTATTCCAATACAAGGAGCCTTCCTTATCGTTGGCAAAGAAGTTGCCCTGCTCGTCCTTTACACTTACAAGAACCGTACCGGCAGCGCCGTCAGTATTGCCATCTGCATTAACGTTGTTGAGCGTAATGTAATGGTTGCCGGTGTGGGTGCCTGCGATGTACAGACGGTCGCTGTTGTTGGTATTAGTGCTTGCGTCAATGTCCATGTTAAAAGTGCTTTTATCACCTTTTAAAGTGCCGATGAACAAGCCGTTGAACTTACCATCCTGCATATCAACCTTCGCCTTGCTTGTGTCAAGAACTTGAATGGTGGAATCGTAGTCAAGATCATTCCAGACGCTGCCGTCATTAAGTGTTAAATGGATACCCTTGTTGCCAGCATCTCTCGTATTTACATCTTGCCAATGTGCATCGGTTGTGTTACCGGTGAAGCTAGAACCTGCATTGTTAACAAAAGCTGTGATATAACCATTGTTTTTAGCAGTCAAATCGCCATGAATTACAGTTTGCAAAGTGCTTGAATCCTTGCCGACAGTAATATTGCCACCGCTAGTCCAGACAGTGCCTTTGATATTGATTGCGTCATCAGCCTGAGCGTTGACGGTACTGTTATTATTAACAATGCCCCATTTGTCAGAGAGCAAATTTAAGGTTTTGCTAGCATGGAGTTGGGTATTAGCACCATTCTCACTGTAAATGGCTCCCCAGGAGGAACCCGAAACAGTTATATTGTCTGCTGCTTTTATTTGAGTATCAGCTTTATCTTTGGCATAGATACCGATATAGGAACTGGAAAGTTTTACATTTTCTGTAGCGTTTAGATTAGTAATAGCTCTATCATTAGAATAAATAGCATATTGAGAGCCAGAGATGCTTATATTATCGGCTTCAGCATTTAATGTTGAGGGCTTAATAGCTTTATAGCTATCCAAGTATAAACCTGTTCCTTTAGTAGTGCTATCAGCAGAAATGATAATAGCTTTTCCTTTCAAATTAATTAAGGGACTTCCAAATGTTTGAATCCCTCTAGCAAAACCACTGATCTTCAAGGTATCTTTAGCATGGAGGTCAACGGATAATTTATTATCACCATTCTCTTCATACGCTAAAAGATATAAACCAGCCTTTCTGTGGGCCGTTTCTAGATCAGTTGTTCCCAAAGTGATATTAGCAGCCTGAATGCTGAGACTGGTATCAGAATTGCGGTAATCATTTTCCATTGCAATTGCAGTGCCGCCAGCATCAGAGGTAAAATTACCTGTCAAATTAATATTTGCCTGAGCATTATCAAATAATTTAAGGTTGGTTTCTGCACCACCGGAAGTAGTAAGGTTGCCAGCACGAATCTCTAATTTTGAACCCTCATCCATGTAAATGGTTGCTGCATCATTATATTCATCCCATTCCTTATTACCGAAATAAAGATTACTGCTATCACCGTTAATAGTTAATTTTGAATTAGGGTTAACTTGTAAAGCTCCACCAGAAGACTCTAAATTCATTTCACTCCCATTGCCTAATTCAAAATCGACATCTATATTCCCAGAAAGATAAATCGCATTACCAGTAGAGCTGACATTAGGAGAAACAGTTAATCCTTTATTGAAGGTATATTTTCTTTTTTCTGCACCAGCATATTCATCGTTGTATATTTGCCATTCAGAGTCAAGAACCACTTTTTCGTCATAAGTTGCATCAAATTTAGGCCTTTCGTTAATTTCTGCATACGCATTGCTTGCACAGGCAAAGGCGAGGCTCGCGGTCAATATAGATAAGAGAATTTTGTTTGTTTTTTTAGATTTCATGATAGGTTGCTTCTTTCTAGAATTTATTATAAAGTACAGTCATTATATTGGACTATAAGAAATAAAATTTTAGCACATTAGTTCCCCTGCAAGACCTGCATGGTAATTAAAAAGAGAACGGTAATTCTCAAAGTAAGTGCCGGATTAGCGGTAAAAGTAGCACTTACATGTAGAACCGCCTTTTGCTAGACTTTAGATAGAGAAATCTTGCGCGTAAAATCTTATAGTGACTGCAAGGTCTAGTTAAACTTGCAGTCACTATGAGATTTTACGTTTATTGCTCCCCCCATTCGATGAGTTCTTATGACTTTTAGCAATTTCAGAAACTACGGTATAGCAATGTTTCGCTTTATTCCAAATGACTTTGTAAATATGATTCATGATATACCCTCTCTTTCAATGAATTCAGGGAGTAGGATAGGTTCGTAAAGATTAAGCGAATCCCTAAGCACTTATCCTTTTTTCTTCTGTTCTCGAATCACTTTTTGTTTGGCTCTGTGCTGGGCTTCCCGACAGGTCTCACTGCAATAGAAACGCCTCCTGTCCAAAGGGTCCGTGACAATGACGTTTTTTCCACAAGCGTGACACTGGAATTGTCGAATGCCTTTTCCCCTTTTCTTTTCCGGATGTTTCCAGTACAATTTCTCACAATGGACACAGCAAAATTTGAAACGGTTATCGGATGGATCATAGACATTGACCACTTTCTCGCACTGCAAGCACCGAAATGAACGAATGAGTACGGTTTCCTGCGTATGTACTTCATCCTTGGGCAGTCGTTTCCGATTGGCAGCTACACGGCAGGCTGGCGAGCAATATTTCTGCCAACTTTTTAGCGGAGTAAACTCTTTCCCGCACCATTGACATTTCATACCATATGCATGCCTCCCCTCCTACACACTATCCATTCCGGAAAATTTTCTTTTCATGATTTGAGAAAATATCTCTTTTCTCACTTTCCATTTTTGCCATCTGTGAATAAATGTGCTTAAATTCTTATTTAGACAGTACTACCCCCCCCGATTTCGTCAATGCCTAAACCAACTGATCACTACATGTTAAAACGCTATATGGGGAATGGGTATATTTCCGAAATAGCATCCATTGGATCATTCCTATCTCCTACATCATGAGTTGTTGGCTGTTTGCTGTTGGTTATTTGAATCACAACAACCAACGGTTAATACCATCAAAAAAGGAGCTGTGAAGAAATGAATCCTCATTTCTTC
>ULTU01050869.1_pt1 | contig 11784 bp, 8 predicted proteins | sample 1957861 | NCBI WGS metagenome assembly ULTU01 (sample SAMEA4835742, study PRJEB28245) | human gut metagenome | biome: gut microbiome; material: fecal sample | place: Denmark | collected 2008
TTCATACGACGATGGAGGCTTTTTTAGAAGATTACAAACAGATCCCGGAACGTAAGGAGATACTGGAGTTTTATTTTGCACTTACGACATTTTTAAATATTGCGGATCTGATCGATGACAGCTATGTGATCTATGATGAGCTTAAGTCGGATGGCAGATTTATGGTTCGGTTATATTGCGTCCATCCGGCGAATAATCTGAAGCTTTGTCTGGATAAGGGTGTATCGACTGTTTTCTTTTCGGCAACGATCCTGCCGGTAAAATATTATATGGAGATGCTGTCCGATACGGTGACCGATCAGGCTATCTATATTCCTTCTCCGTTTGATCCGGAGAAACGACAGATCATGGTTGGTGTGGATGTATCTACGAAATATACCAGACGGTCTGTAAAGGAGTATAAGCGCGTGGCTGAATATATCAGGCAGTTGTTTAACGCACATTCCGGAAATTATATGGTGTTTCTGCCATCCTATAAAATGCTTCAGGAGGTCTATGAGCAAATGATAGAGGGTGATTGTTCTGGCATGGAGCTGCTCTGTCAGGAACAGAACATGAAGGAGGCAGACCGGGAAGCATTTTTGGATCATTTTTCAGCGAAAAGAAATGTGGTTGCCTTTTGTATCATGGGCGGGATCTTCTCTGAGGGGATTGATCTGACCGGAGAACGGCTGATCGGATCGGTTGTAGTAGGTCCGGGACTTCCGCAGGTGTGCAATGAGAGAAAGATCATGATGGACTATTTTAATGCCAGAAAGAGTATGGAGGCATATGCTGGCTCATCGGTTGATGGTTTTAAATATGCATACCTGTATCCGGGCATTAATAAAGTATTTCAGTCAGCCGGACGCGTGATCCGGACAGAAGCGGATGCCGGAGTGATCCTGTTGCTAGATGAACGATTTGGAACCGGGGAATATAATTCGTTATTTCCGGTGGAGTGGCAGGATGCGGTCTTTGGAAATTTTGATCAGATTTCGCAGAGCATAGAACAGTTCTGGTCGAATCTTAATCTTTCCTGAAAACGGGAATATAAATACAAGAATACTGGAAATTCGCATATACATGTGATAGAATGGACGCAGGCATTTTTTACAGCCTGCATGCAGTGCATGCTTTTATATAAAATTATGAAACTGTTCTGGAAAGGCAGATAGGGGAAAAATGGAAAATATTACAGTAAAAGATATTGTGAAAGCAACAGGAGGTTTCCTGCTTTGCGGCGATGAAGATACACCGATCACAGGCCTGTGTATTGATTCCAGAAAAGCACAGCCGGGAGATTTGTTTATTCCTCTGTTGGGTAATAAAGTTGATGGACATCGTTTTATTGAATCCGCTATGGAGAAAGCGTCTGCAACTCTGACATCGGAGCATGATAATGTTGTTATTTCAGAGAAGCCGTTTATCCGTGTTGATGACACGATGAAAGCACTTCAGGCAATTGGAATGGATATCCGTGACCGGTATGATATTCCGTATATCGGAGTGACAGGAAGTGTAGGAAAGACAACGACCAGAGAGATGATCGCAGCGGCTGTCAGCACAGCAAAACGCTGTTTTCAGACAAATGGAAATGAAAATTCACAGATTGGTGTACCGATGACACTTTCCAGAATGACAGATGGATATGATGCAGCGGTGATCGAGATGGGGATCAGTGAACCTGGTCAGATGGAGATATTGTCTGAGATTGTAAAGCCATCGATCTGTGTGGTGACGATTATCGGTGTTGCACATATTGAATTTATGAAAACCCAGGAGAATATCAGAAAAGAGAAGCTGTCTATTATCAATCATATGAATAAGGACGGCCTGTTGCTGTTAAATGGAGATGATCCATTACTGCGTGAGATAAAAGCGGATATGCCATGTCGGACACTTACTTTTGGTATAGATGAAATTTGTGATTTTCAGGGATCCAATGTAAAATGTGGAGAGCAGGGCATGGAATTTGATTGTACTCATAATGGTGAGACCGTTCATGTTACCATGGATATCCTCGGAAAACATAACGTGAGAAATGCACTGGCAGGTATTGCAGTTGCATATCAGATGGGAATTCCGATAACAATTTCAGCAAAAGCCTTTGAACATTTTGAAGGACAGAGACAGAGACTTATCCATATGGAGAATCGATACACGATCCTCGATGATACCTATAATGCAAGCCCGGATTCCATGAAGGCAAGCATTGATGTGCTTTGTGATATGGACTGCGAGGGAAAAAAGATCGCAGTACTGGGAGATATGTTTGAGCTGGGAGCTGACAGTGCCAGCTATCACTATCAGATCGGAGAATACCTGCGGGACAAGAAGATCGATGAGGTTGTGGTAGTCGGAAAGGAAGCTTTGGAGATTAAAAAGGCACTGGATGTCTGCGACACAAAGTATGCAAAAACATTTTCATTTATGGATAATGAAGAAGTGGCACTTTATCTGATGGCTATTATGAGACCGGAGGATGTTGTTTTGATCAAGGGATCACACGGCATGAAAATGGACGAAATTGTCAAAATTCTTACGAATTAATTATACAAATTATACAAAACAACCATATAAACTACCAAATTTCATAAAATTTGGTAGTTTTGTTTGTCTAAAATGACTTTGATTTTCATAAAAAAAAACACTCTGTGGTACAAAACGGAGAAAAAACAGTACTTGTATTGAAAAAAAAAGGAAAATGGAGTAATATCAATCCTAGCTTGAATAAAGAATACATACATGAATTGTTACATAAGTAAAGTGATAGAAATTAGTTTTAAAACGGAGGGTGTTAATCATGGCTACTAAGAAGACTGAAGATGCAAAAAAGGTTGTTGCAAAAAAGGCAACAGTAGAAAGCGTTGTTGCTAAAGCTGAAGCTGTAAAGAAAGCTGAAGCTGCTAAAGAAGTAAAAGCAGAAGTAAAAGAAGAGAAAAAGCCAGCAGCTAAGACTGTAGCAGCTAAAACTGAACCAGCAAAGACAGAAGTTAAGGCTGAAGCAAAGAAGCCAGCAGCTAAAAAGCCGGCAGCAAAGAAGCCAGCAGTAGCTAAGACAACAGAGACAGTTTTTGTTGAATATAACAATGGACAGATCAATGTTTCTGACATTGTAGCAAAAGCAAAAGAAGCACTTGGCAATAAGGCAGTTAAGGAATTGAACGTATATTACCAGCCAGAAACAGGTATGGTATACTATACAGCTGATGGAGAATCAGGTTCTTACAGTCTTTAATCTATAAATAGTTGGAAGGGCAGCGTTCTTAACATAAGGATGCTGCTTTTTCTGTATAATTAGAAAGGAAGAAGTGAAATATGAAGATTGGTTTTATTGGCTGTGGCAATATGGCAACATCGATCATAAAGGGAATTATCAGAAAGCAGATCATAGATGCAGAGAATATCATAGCATCTGCAAAGACGAAAGCGACACTTGACAGAGTTCAGAAAGAGCTTGGAGTAAAGGTATCAACCGATAATCTGGAGGTAACAGAAAACAGTGATATTCTGGTTCTGGCGGTAAAACCACAGTATTATCCGGAGGTGATCGCTCAGATAAAGGACGTAGTCCGTAAAGAGCAGATTGTGATCAGTATAGCACCGGGAAAAACATTAGACTGGTTACAGGAACAGTTTGGAGGATCTGTGAGGCTTGTCCGGACAATGCCAAATACACCGGCACTGGTTGGTGAGGGTATGACAGGAGCATGTCGGAATGAATATGTTACCGATGAAGATTATGCAACAGTTCTTCAGATTCTTGGAAGCTTTGGTGAAGTAGAGACAATACCGGAAAATCTGATGGATGTATGTGTATCGGTCAGCGGAAGTTCTCCGGCATATATTTATATATTGATCGAAGCTATGGCAGATGGAGCAGTGGCAGATGGTATGCCAAGAGCACAGGCATATAAATTTGCAGCACAGTCCGTGCTTGGAAGTGCAAAGATGGTACTTGAAACGGGAAAACATCCGGGTGAATTAAAGGATCAGGTCTGCTCACCTGGCGGAACAACGATAGAAGCTGTTCGCGTTTTAGAAGAAAAAGGCTTCCGTTCCTCCGTGATCGAAGCAATGAAAGCCTGTGTCCGCAAAGCTCGCGGAATATAATAGCCGCTATAAAAGCCTGTGCTTGTGGTAGCTATAACTTTATTTCGCAGAACACTTGCATTTGATTCTTACGTAGCTGTTATACAAATAAATCCGCTGTGCTATATTACACTGTTATGAAGCAAACCTTGTCCGAGGCCGGTACTTAAGCTACGTCTTTTGCAGCTTTATGTACCGCTGCTCGAGGACTAGAACGAAAGTGTTTTGCGTAATAACAGGTGTGGTATAGCACAGCGGATTTATTTGTATGACAGGTAGATGTTATAAGGCGGTGTCACCGTGTTCGCCGGTACGGATACGGATGACATCGGCAACATCATAGACGAAGATCTTGCCGTCGCCGACTTTTCCGGTTGATATCTTTTCACATACCTTAAAGATGATGTTATCGGCAACATCATCCTTGACGATGGTTTCAATCTTGATCTTCGGAATCAGGTTGACCACATATTCACTTCCACGGTATGTTGTTTTATAACCCTTCTGATTACCATATCCCATAATATTTGATACAGTAGCACCGGTGGATCCGCATTCGTCCAGAATGGCTTTTACATCATCCAGTTTTTCAGAACGGACAATAATTGATAATTTCTTCATGTATAACCCTCCATTCACATATACAACTAAAAATATGATACCATATTCTCGGTTTCATTTCTACAAGTGGAACAGAATGGGAGATTTTGTATATTATCTGAAGAAAAAACAGGAAAACAGGGAGAAATGAGAGTAGCTGTACTTAATTTAATTAATCGAGGGTGGTAATAAGAAAATTATTTAGAAAAATTTAACCGTTTTACCAGAAATAATACTGTTTTCATATGGGTGGAATCTGTGGTATCATGTAGCAGAGTTATATCATTTAATATAGATAGCTGTTTTAGACAGGAAACAAAAGTATGGAGGATGAAGATGTCTGATTATAGAAATGATGATGAAAATAAAGAACTGACCAGTCAGACGGTGACTGATGATCATAAAACAGAAGACAAGCGTGAGGACGAATACGAGAAATATTGTTATCTCTGCAGAAGACCGGAAAGTGTTGCCGGAAAGCTGATCGATATGCCGGGCAATATACATATCTGTGCAGACTGTATGCAGAAGACCTTTGATAATCTGAATCAGGGCGGATTTGGCGGAATGCAGTTTCTGGATCTCTCCAATCTTTCCAATATGGGAAATATTGACATGAGCAGACTGATGGGAATGAATGATATACCGGATAAACAGAAGGTGAAGAAGAAAGCGGCAAAGCCGAAGAAAAAAGAACAGGAAATGACACTTGCAACGATCCCTGCACCACATAAGATCAAAGCAATGTTAGATGAATATGTGATCGGTCAGGAATATGCCAAGAAGGTAATGTCTGTTGCAGTATACAACCATTATAAGCGTGTGCTGACAGACTCCATGGATGATATCGAGATCGAGAAATCCAATATGCTGATGGTAGGACCGACAGGCTGTGGTAAGACTTATATTGTAAAAACGATCGCAAAGCTGTTGAATGTACCGCTTGCGATCGCAGATGCTACCACACTTACGGAAGCAGGTTATATCGGTGATGACGTAGAAAGTGTATTGTCAAAACTTCTGGCAGCCGCAGATAATGATGTCGAAAAGGCAGAAAAGGGAATCGTATTTATCGATGAGATTGATAAGATCGCAAAGAAGCAGAACAGCAACAGCCGTGATGTGAGTGGAGAATCTGTTCAGCAGGGATTGTTAAAGCTTTTGGAGGGGGCAGATATTGAGGTTCCGGTTGGTTCCGGAAGCAAGAATGCAATGGTGCCTATGACAACGGTCAATACAAAGAATATTTTATTTATCTGTGGCGGTGCGTTCCCGGCGATAGAAGATATTATTAAAGCAAGATTGAATAAACAGTCCTCGATCGGTTTCCGTGCAGATCTGAAGGACAAATATGACAAAGATCCGAACATTTTAAAGAAGGTGACCAATGAGGATCTCAGAGAGTTCGGTATGATACCGGAGTTTTTGGGAAGGCTGCCTGTTTTATTCACATTGGATGCTTTAGATAAGGAGATGTATATCAAGATCTTAAAGGAACCGAAGAATGCGATCCTGAAACAGTATAAGAAGCTGCTGGCACTGGATGAGGTAGATCTTCAGTTTGATGATTCTGCATATGAAGCAATCGCAGAAAAAGCACTTGAAAAGAATACAGGAGCAAGAGCGCTCCGGGCGATCATTGAGGAATTCATGCTGGATATCATGTATCAGATCCCAAGAGATGACAGCATTGGCAGGGTGATCATAACCGGAGATTATGTAAATGAAAAGGGCAATCCGATCATCGAGCTTCGTGGTGTAGAACCGATGCAGATTGAGGCCTGTGCGACAAAACAATCATAATAATTGATACTATAAGAGAAAATATTGTAATTAATAAGGCTTAAAGATTGTATACAGAAAATATACGGTCTTTAAGCCTTTATTATATGGATCATAATTTTCAGATCGTGAAATCATATGGCGGAGCGAAGACGGAAAAATACCGGAGCTTTTGAATTATTGTATTGCGTCGGCATCAGTATGTAAATGGTTATCTCTGGGTAAAATAAAAGGAAAATACAGATGTATTGCAGGAGGGCGGTCTGGGAATCTTCCGATGATACCGCAGCCTTGTATCAAGGTAGTCCTTGATGGTCTGGGAATCCTGTGATACTATGAAAAAAAGCGAAAAGGAGCAGGGTATGTTAAAAAAGAGATTATTACGAACCTGTAAAAATGTAATGGCTGCGGCTATCTGCATTTCTCTTGCGGTTGGATTATCTGCCTGTGGGGAGACGCAGGGAGAGCGCAGACATCTGAATGACAAAAACGATACAACTGAAAATACAGAGAGGGCGCAGGAGTCTTTCTCCGAGGATGCGCTGAAGGAGCAGCAGGAATTTGAACAGTATCTGGATGATTATTTTAAGGATGTTGTTACGGACGACACGTTGACGTATAATTATACGATCAGGGATGGTGCGGATTACGGTCTGGAAGAACCGGAGGTCACACTGGGAGACCCGGGAATGACAGCAGAGGAGATCGGACAGGATAAGGAAGAGTTTGAAGGCTGGGTAAAGAAGCTGGATGCTATTGACCGTTCCTGCCTGACAGAGGATCAGAAGCTGACCTATGATGTGCTGGATGAGTATTTTGAAGTGTCTGCGGGAATTTTTGATAATGTATATCTGTATGAGCCGTTTTCCCCGATGCGTGGACTTCAGGCCAATATTGCAACGAATTTCACAGATTACCGATTTGATGATAAGGGAGATGTGGAACGTTATATTGAACTGCTTGGTCAGATCCCGGATTATTTTGCAGAGTATCTGGATTTTGAACAGGAAAAGTCAGAAAAAGGTTATTTTATGAGTGATGCAGTCTGCGATAAAGTCATCAGTCAGTGCAAGGATTTTGTTGCAGATAAAGAAAATCATTTTATGGTAACAACATTTAATGATAATATTGACGCACTTGATTTTCTGACGGATGAGGAAAAGGCAGAATACAAGGAGGCTAATAAGCAGGCAGTTGTGAATTCCCTGCTTCCGGCATTTGAGAATGTTGCAGCGGTGCTTTCCGGTCTGAAGGGAACCGGAACCAATGATGGTGGTATCTGCAACTATGATGGTGGCAAGGAATATTATGAATATCTGCTGAAAAATTTTGCAGGAACAGCCAAGTCGCCGGAAGAGGTAATCGATATGCTGGATACAGAGCTTCAAAAACTCATGGTATCGTTATATCAGTATTATTTGGGAAATCAGGCGGCATATGAATATTTTGCTGCCAATTATGATTCAATATTTGCGGAAACCGATCAGATGACAGCTTCGGAAATGGTCGATAAAATGATGGAAACGGTATCAGAGCATTATCCGGATGCAGGAACGATAAACTATAAGGCAGAGGCGCTGGATAAGAACCTCGAAACGATCATGGATGATGTACTGGCTTATTATATGGCGCCGGCAATCGATGATCCGGATAATAATCTGATCCGGGTGAATGGTCTGCATACGGATGGCATGTGGACGACACTGGCACATGAGGGATATCCGGGTCATATGCTGCAAAATGCTTATTATATGTCAACGGATCCGGAGCCGGTCCGGACTTTGATGAACTTCTTAGGATATAAAGAAGGATGGGCGATGTATGCATGTTATGATTCTTTATATTACTATGAGTATGAGGAACCGGAATATGGAGACACCATTGCAGCCCTTTATCAGTTGAATGATGAGATGAGTTATCTTATGATGGGAAGAGTGGATCTGGGAATCAATTATGAGGGATGGACGTTGCAGGATACAGCCGATTATCTGACAAAGAATGGAATGGATGGCAGTGCTGCACAGGAGCTGTACACGACAATGGTCGGAGATCCGGCAGTATATCAGAGTTATTCGACCGGATATTATGAAATGAAAGAACTGCGGGATTATGCAGAAGAGAAAATGGGAGATGACTTTGACCTGAAAACATTTAACACGATTATTCTGGAAACAGGTCCATGTCAGTTTGATATACTGAAGGAACAAGTGGATAAGAAGCTGCAGGGGCCGATCATATAACAGGTGCAAAAAAGGTATAGAAAGAAATCAGACGGAATAGACTGTATACGAAAAGCATACGATGGGAATCGAAATGGAATGTGAAAATGTAGCGTACAGGGAAGATTATGCAGACTATCTGATTGAATACAACGAAGAGCGGGAAACTGTTTTGGATATTTACAAAGAAAGCGGCTGCCTGCTCTTTATTGATGAGCGGTTTGCTGTTTTATACAGGGAGAAGCCGGAGAATTATATGCAGATCTTTTCCAGACTGGAATATACACTTTTCCCCAAATTGTATGGGCTGATGGATACCAGTAGTGTAGAAGCAGTCGGAGCTGTGAATATACAGCAGGAATCGATCCTTGGACTTACCGGAAAGGGAATTCTGATCGGAATTATCGATACCGGGATTGATATTCGGAATGATCTGTTTCTGGATGTTGCCGGAAATACAAGAATTCTTGCAGCATGGGATCAGTCCGTGCCGGGACCGTCAGATCAGGAAGAAAATCCCGGATATGGAACGGTATATCAGCAGGAGGATATTAATGAAGCCATACGAAATGAAGCGGATATCCTGACAGATGCAAATGGACATGGAACCTTTCTTGCAGGGATTGCAGCAGGAAAACGGACAGCTGATTTCACAGGAGTGGCGCCGGAAGCAGAATATGTGATTGTAAAATTAAAGCAGGCAAAGAATAATCTGCGAGGATTATATGGTGTGCCGGAGGACGTAGAAGCATATCAGGAAAATGATATTATGATGGGGGTAGCATTTCTGCGGAGACAGGCAAGCAGACTTCGGAAAAATATATCAATCCTGATTGGAGTTGGTTCGAACAGTGGGAGCCATACTGGTTCTTCTGCATTAGAAGCACTGCTTTCAAATGTTGGTATCATGACCGGAGTTGCTGTGTCCGTTCCGGCAGGAAATGAGGGAATTGCGGGGCATCATTTCAGAGGCAGGATCGAAGGGGGAAGCGTTTATACGGAAATGGAGATTAATGTTACGGGAAATAACAGCTTTACACTTGAGATCTGGGGAGCGGTTCCCAATACATATTCTGTGGCATTTGAGATTCCGGGTGGGGAGTTTGTAAGTCAGATTGCTCCCCGCTTTGATAAAAGTGAAGTCATACGTCCGGTTTTTGGTGGTGGGATCATATATATCGATTATTTTCTTGTAGAGGATCAGTCGGGAGAAGAACTGATCATGATGCGCTTTTTTGATCCGCCAAATGGTCTGTGGCGGATCCGGGTATATGGAAGCGGTGATACCGAGAAGACCTTTCATGCATGGCTGCCGATCACGGCATTTCTTTCCCCGGATACCCGGTTTATAAGGCCAACGCCTGAAACAACGCTTGTGAATCCGGCTACAGGAGTAGTTCCGATGGGAGTGGGGGCATATGATCATTATTCGGATACACTGTTTCTGGATGGAAGCAGGGGATATACGGCGGCAGATGATATCAAGCCGGATTTTGTTGCTCCGGGTGTTGATGTATATGGTCCGGGCAGAGCAGGAACATTTGTCAGGAAAACGGGTACTTCTGTTGCAGCAGCGCATTGTGCTGGGTGTGCGGCATTAATCCTGCAATGGGCAAGAGACCGGGATCTGGCACGGTTTGTAAATGGAAATCAGATCCGTAATTATTTTATTCGGGGAGCAGTTCGTCCGGGAACGGCAGGAAGTCCGTTTTCATATGTCATGAACGATACAGAGGGATATCTGTTTGCAAGGGAATATCCGAACCCGGAGTGGGGCTATGGAATCCTGAATGTGTATAATACCTTTGATTCGCTCCGGACCTGACACTGTAAATGTAACAAAAATGTAAAAGATTTATAATTTTTCGTAAAATGATTTTACAGATTTTGTGCGGTGTATTATACTATAAGACGTGTTTGTAACCAACAGGTAAAGGGCATGTATAAAATGTGTCAGAATGGATAATAATAGTCGGAGGTACATATGGATAAAAAGATTCATACGGATAACTCAGAAATATTTGAAACAGAAGATATAGATGAAGTAAGTGAGATCACAGAGACAGAAGATATAGATGAAACCGAGCCGGAAGAGACAGATCAGACAGATGTTCTGGAAACGGATGAAGTTCCTGCAAAGAAACGGTTCTGGAGGAAGGATAATATACTGAAGATCATAGTTGCAGTGTTTGCTGTACTTATCATATGTGAATATACCTTCTTTGGTGTGTTCTTTCAGACAAATAAAGCAAAATATGAAAAGGCAAAGCAGGAGACGCAACAGGAAGAGAGTTCTACTGAGGAGAAGAAAGTAAATATTGTTACAGAAGAGCCTTTGCCAACTACAAATATTAATGACGATTCCGAGAATGAAGAAGAAATAGAAGTAACATCGGAATATAATACCTATGATTCACACACATCTTACTCTACGGAAGCCTCTACGACGTATGAGGCAACAACGGCAGCGGGAATCGAAGATGAACTTCCGGTTGTAACGACCGAGGAACAGAAGCCGATTGTAACTGAAGAGCCGTCAACGGAAGAAAAGACGACAGAAGAGAAGACAACCGAGGAGGAGACAACCGAAGAGAAGACGACTGAGGAAAAGACGACGGAAGAACGCACGACCGAGGAAAAGACAACCGAAGAAAAGACAACGGAAGAAAAGACGACAGAAGAGCGTACAACGGAAGAGAAAACGACGGAGGCTACGACAGAAGCGACAACGGAGCCATCCACAAAAGCAGATCAACCGATCGACCTTCCATTTATTCCGGCAGAATAAGAATATAAATAAAAAGCAGTCCAGTCTGGATGGTGAAGAACAGATCACCGGAGACTGAACTGCTTTTTTAATTGGTATGCTGTTCCAGATATTCCTCTAAACAAAGATGCTTCTGGTACATTTCTGTAGCAGCTTCAACACCAACATAGCGGTAATGCCAGGGTTCATAAGAGATTTCTGTTATATCGGATTTATCTGCCGGATAACGGAGGATGAAGCCGTATTTATAACAGTTTGCCATCAGCCATTGCTGGGTGGCGGTATCTTCCTGGGAGGAATCCAGCTCCTGGTTGCCAATGGAACAGATATCAACGGTAAGGC
>ULTU01086115.1_pt1 | contig 11759 bp, 7 predicted proteins | sample 1957861 | NCBI WGS metagenome assembly ULTU01 (sample SAMEA4835742, study PRJEB28245) | human gut metagenome | biome: gut microbiome; material: fecal sample | place: Denmark | collected 2008
CTCCAGTTAACGACGTCTGATTCTGTGTTGAAGATGGGGTGTAATTGGTTGTAGTCAGATATGCTTTCGCAGATCCACTTCTAGCTTGGAAATTAACAGAATATTCTTGAGAAGCCCACTTACCGTCACCGCGTAGGAACGAGAAGTTCTTTCCTGCTGCAGGAGCAGGAACAAGACCTGCGGTACCAGCAGCAGATGAAGTCGCTCCAGTCATGTTGTTGACAGAAGGAAGCTGCCATGTTCCGTCACCACGGAGGAAATATCCTTGTTTGCCTTTAGCAGGAGCTGGAACCAGTCCAGAAGAACCGGCAGCTGATGCTGAAGCCGCACCCATTGTTGTGTTTGGAATCTTGACTGTTCTATCAGTTGCACCAGTAACGTGACCAAGACTATCAGTGGTGATTTGAGATATCGTAAATGTTTGACCAAATCCAGGTGTCTGATTTGCTGTCGGTTTGCCCGTTATTGCAGTATATGTTGGATGTGTGTAAGAAGATGAAGTTGTGTCAATTGTGATTTTTCCATTCGCATCACATGTGACTGTTGTAGCACCAGAACCGACGATATTATGGCTTTCTCGGATTGTTGTATTATCCAATAAATTGAGATATACTTCACCATTCGTCGCAGAAGCATTCGCGGTCGCTGTCGCCGAAGCTCCAGCTATGAGATGTGTGGTGTAATGTGTATCCGTAAATACCGCATCGGAAGGAACGGATTTCCCAAGCGTATAAGTACAAGCAACGGGTTTTCCATTAGAAAAATATACAGGCTTTGTCGCTGTTCCATCTGATGTTGTTAAAGCAACAGCCGTTGTTGCTGCACCACCAGCCGATGAAGATCCAGCATAATTATGCGTGTGACTCGAAGCCGCAGCACCAATATTTGTAGGTGTACAGTAATCTTTGTAGTTTGCAGCATCTAACATAACAAATGCGGATGCTTTTGTGGAGTCAAATCGTTTGAATGAACCATCAACTTCATTTATGGCGATTGCACCTAATGTTCCTGCTGAGTTCTCAAATGTGATTGCTGCATTATCCTCGGTATTCCGTTTGATGACAAGTGGTCCAAAACTGCCGGAAGAAATCGTCCCACCTGATAATTTCAGATATGCTGAATCATGATTATGGGATGATGATGCGGCACCCAAACTGGATATCGTAATGTAATTACTCCAGTTATTGGAATGGAGCATTGCATAAGATTCGAGTATACCGGAATTATCATCCTTCGGAATTGCAATCTTGATTGTGTCATTACCTTTTGAATTTTCTACATCATAACCGGTAGAAATATACACTTGTCCTGTCACGGCCGGAGATGTGCCGTTCTTAGAACCAATCCACAAATTCGTTCCATTGTGTAGAATCACAGGTATCATGCTTGAACCAGTTGGTACGCCATTTGTCAGAGAATATAATCCTCCACCACCGGAATAGAAATTCGATGCAGAATAAAGTGCACCTGTTGATGGTTGCGCATAGAGTTTTGCATTATAATAAGATTGGTTCGTGCAATCTTCGAATGTGGTGGGATCCGTTGCATTCGAATAACCGAGTAAGATTGGTCTGAAACTGGATGTTGTTGAATTCGCTTGCAATACTTTAGCATCCGTATTACCAGAAGCAGGTAATGTAATCGTTTTGGATGATATCGCGGTAACCTGACCCTTTGCATTGACTGTGAGATATGGAACGTTGAATGTTCCTCCATGTGATGGGGATGCATTTGCTGAAGGTCCGTAACTTCCTGCCGTTGCTCCGGAATTCGCGAGTCTGTCAACACTTAGAGTTCCAGAAGAGATATTTGACGCATTAAGCGCCGTTAATGATTCACCAGATCCAGAGAATGTTTTTGCTGTGATTTTTCCGTTGGTTGTTGTAATATTTGCTGGGAATGTTACATTTTGCGAATTGTCATATGCATAGATCGTTCCGTATTTCGCCATGTTTGACGGTGTTGTCCAACCAACACCACCAAACGCCATGATTCTGCGGATCAGCAAGCCGGGTTGTGATGATGATGTTGACCCACCCGTGCATTTGAAAATGAAGCGGATTCTGCCATATTGATGTGCGGGATCATTTCCATATGTGACAAATTGTGTAACATTGATGACATTCCAACCAGACCAACCCTCTATACGGACAGCATCAGCAATCGTCACATATTCATCCGGAGTTGATTGCAATGCTTTTTGTATTGTACATGTACTACCCGAGCTTCCTTCTGTAGAAATATATAAACAGAATTTGCACAACTGCGTGTACACATCTGCATTTTTAGTATTAATGGTCACACGCAATTGATATGCTGCTGTTGCCGGATTTGTCGAATCAGCTTTGCCTATGCGAAAACCCCGCCCGGTAGCAAACAACCCTTGTTTTTCTGCATCCGTTGCACCATAGTCAGTCCAGGTAGTACCACTGTCTCTGGAATATTCAATGGTTATACCTGCTGGTTTCAAGAACGCAAATCTGTTTGCTCCCAGATCCGGAATCATAGCAGCATCGATACATCCGTAAGAACCGGAAAAGTTCTTACCACCCCAGGACAAATATGATTCTTTTACAGCTGTGACAGGAATTGTTATATTCGCGGAACCATCGAAACTCGTCGCAGTACCTGTCGCACCGGTGCCAAGCGCGATTTTGCGTGCTGTTGCAAGTTTATTTGCAGATGTTGCTGCACCGCCGGCGGTTGATGAACCGGCATAAAGATGATCATGTCCATCCTCAGAAAATGTTTTACCCTTTGTCAGTGTCAGTTTTCCACTTGTATCTGCTTCTATATTTGTAATCGCATTGCCAGTGCCGGTTGTTCCCTTTACTGATGTAATTGCGTTATTTCCGATCGTAATATTCCCGGATGTATCCGAGGTAACAGATATCCCGGTTCCTGGTTTCACATTCAGTGTTTTTGCAGCAGACCCATCATAAGTAAATGATGCCGTACCATTACCTTTTACCGTTAAACTATTTGGGTTCTTCAGTGATGTTGGTTTATTGCTCAAATCGGAATATGATCCAGACCAAGCAACAGCATGAAGATCATCATACCACTTTGCAATTTTACCGAGTGATACGGATAGTTTCTCATCACTTGCAATATTTGCTCGGGTTGTTGCCACAGTGAATGCGACATTCAGTGTTACGTTGTTAAATGTTTTAGCACTCAATCGAATCACCCTTTCTTGATTGAATGATATTTATAAAATAAAGAGTCGGAGGAATTCCTCCGACTCTTATAAGATAGCGTTTTGATATTATGTCACTTTATCAGACACAATTCAGAATCAGTGTATCATTCGAAATGACCGGAGCAGAACTCCATGTTCCGTCGCCACAAAGGAACTGGTTGTTCACAGTTGTATATTCTGTCCATCCAGCTGTAGTCGGCTTTGGTGCATAACCAGCTGTACCATCGGCAGATGCAGTTGCACCCTTCAGAGCAATCCATGTATTTGTCGGAACTACCCAGGTACCGTCACCACGGAGGAATGCGGTCTGTTTACCAGAACCAGGTGCGGGAACCAAACCAGCTTTACCTGCAGCACTTGATGTTGCGGCACTCATCGCAGGAACAGTCGAAGTTGATGTGTCACCGGAAGACGGAGTCAGTGTGCTTACGAACGTATTACCAGATAGCGCACCACTCAGAGTATATGTTGTATCCGTGCCTTTAATACCCAGATCTGTGATATCCTTTGCTACAACAGCGGCTGTTGCAGATACATGACCTAGCGCATCTACAGTGATCTTATACAGACCATTTGTCTTTGCAGTATATGCCGGGTGCGTATACTGTGCAGGCATGGTCATTGTCTGTGTTCCTGCCGCAGTCAAACGACCTTCCTTGGAAACAGTAAAGTTCGGTACTGTAAATGTTCCACCATATGTCAGTGTTGCATCTGCAGTTGGACCATAAGACCCGGCTGTTACTGCAGTATCACTGATAGATGTTGCTTTTACGTTCGTCAGTTCAGCACCATTACCCTTGAAGCTTGTAGCAACAAGTTTTCCAGCAGTTGTATCCAGATATACACCAGTATCCGCAATTGCTGTTGTTGCGGCTGCTGTAGATGTCGGTGTTGTGGTTGTGCCGAGCAGGTATGCTTTCGCAGTAGTATTCAGCGTTACGTTTACTTTCGTATCCGTATTTGTCGGGGTTGCCCATGTACCATCACCACGAAGATATTTCGCAGTATCCCCAGTTGCCGGAGCAGGAACAAGACCCTTCTTACCTGCAGAACTTGACTTTGCACCAGTCATGGTTGCAATCTGCAATACATTGCTGGAATTCATCGTGGTGGTAACACCATCAATCTTAATACCGCCGATTACGGATGTTGATGCCGGTGTAATGTCGCTAAGACCCGGTGTATAATACAACGGTGTTGCAACACCATCGATTATGATTTTACCAATTTCATTACCTGCTTTAATTGTTTGGGTAACAGAAACACTCAGTGGAGATGAGATCTTAACCCACGTACTACCGCTCCAACGATAAGAATCATTTGTAGTTAAGTCTACATAGATTTTACCAACTTCACCCGTGATCTCTGTCGTATGTGCAGATTCCTTATAGAACTTGCCAGAAGTCTTATCATAATATCCTTCCAGCACGTCATCAACGTATGACGGTAGTAAGTCGGAACGGATTTTACCAACATCATCACCAGAAGTTGTCAGTAGGTCAGTGATCTCAGACACAGTGTGATTGTGTGTCGCTTTTGCATATGCTGTAGATGCAGTATAAGCAGCAGAACCAAGACCCTTTACTGCAACATTCGTTGCCGCATTAGAACCAACTTTGACGGAAATTGTGCCGTTTGTTGATCCAGTGGATACAGTTGTCACCGTATCCGTGAATACGGGGTTTTCAGGTACAGTAACACCATTTACGGTTTTGGCATTACCATCCCAAACAATCGGGTCGAAATCCGCATACCATTTGGAAATTTTACCGAACGCAGTTGCAAGAGTTTCAGTTCCGGTACCATCATTCGACAAAATGTTCGTGTTATGATCAGCCGCTTGTGTGAATTTGACGTTTAGTGTAACATTATTAAACGTTTTACTTGCCACGTATATCAGTCCTTTCTTATTAGATTAGATTTACTGCAAATTACAGCTGGCAATTGATCGTGATCGTATCATCAGTCGTTACGAATTTTGAAGTGTCAAAATCCTCCAATTTTGTTGCAAGCTCTGTTGTAAATGGTGCGGTTGTTTCATCCAGAATAGCTTTGTTTTCATGGGTATGTGCTTTTTCTTCAACAGCAGTCAATCTTGTATCCAGAGCTTCATATTTGCCATCAACATATGTGATCTTTGCATATTCAGAAAGATCTCCACCTGCGGACTTACCAATGAACTCCCAAACACTGTCAGTCGTCCAGATATACTCCGAATAAGAATCCTGCGTGCCTTCTTCGATAGTTCCAACAAACCAAAGATCACCTACAATATTCCCTTCGGTTGGTAACTCGGAGATCGATGCTTTCACACCCTTCACACGAACAATCGTGCCGAGTGTTGAAATCTTCGATTCAATTAAAGCATCCGTCTGTTCGGATGTGTAATAATCAGCAATATCGAATGTTCCATCAGAAATATACGGGAGAACATTATACTGATTGATTCCATCACCCAACTTTACCAATGTTCTTTCATCGGGAGTGAACTCAACACACAGTAAACCTTTCGGGATTATCTGTGTGATCGTTGCCCACTGTGCTGTTGTATTACATACATTCAGGACTTTACCGCTAAAAATTTTATCAGCCATTTATTCGTCACCCCTTTGCTTATGAATCATCCATGATTATGAGCGACTGACTTCATTTCCAAGAATGGATTGAATTGTATCATAGTCGATATTGTTCTTATCCATGTTGACATAAGTTTGTGTTGCAGAATCCCACAGATAGGACAAGCCCTTATCCTTTGCAATATAGAGTTTGTTTTCCTCTCCGATTGTCGGGAATTCAATATAGGATGAGAATTGAATCTGTTGTTTCAGAACAAGACCATCAACCGTCTTCTTCAGCTCTTCGATGTCTTTCTGCATGGTTTCATTATCTGCCGTAAGTTTGTTTACAGCATCTTGAAGAATCTTGTTCTCCTCCTGCAGATTCAGAATATCACTCTCAAGCTTCTTGAGTCTGACGTCTGTTGGTTCATACAGTGCATTCCAAACATCAAATGTGTTCGGTGTCATGATGACAGAAGACAGGAATGCGTTAAATGACATTTTGATTCTGGTTACGACATTCGGCTGGAAGGGGAAAGACTTATTGATTTCACAAACAGCCAACAGAATTGATTCATCAGGTTCCTGACCAGTGATTGTGTCATGTTGTAATGCAATCTTGGTATTGTTCTTGATGAACTGATAATACGGATTCATACCCTGTGAAATATGTGACTGTACATCAATTACATCAGCATATGCTTCTACCCGATCAATGATCAATGTACATGTATCGGAAGTATCCAGAATCGGAATTGTTCCGAGGAAGATATTCGAGAATGAAGTTACAAAATAATCCTTGATATCGGTTGTATGGAACTTCATATCTTCGGTGGTTACATTTACAGAAGATTCAAATACGGTACCCATGGTTCTGTCCTTAATGGTGTAATACAGTTTGAACCTTACAAAAGATCTTAATGTCGGAAGTATGCCATTGATCACATCATATGCATTCTCAATCGTCTGTAACAGATAATGATTCATCACGATATTTGTTGTCGTGGATTCTGTCATATCCAATGTTGCAGAAAGATTTACACAAGAAGGATCAGGTCTCTGATAGATCAGCGTATTCACATTCTCAGATACCCGAATGAACTGACCGTACTTGGTTCTCGTATTGTCATACAGATACGGTGTGCTGTTTACCACAACAAACGTATTCTCGGTCATCCATCCACCAGCTCTGTGTGGTGGCATGGGTGGTGGTGGAGGAGGCATGTGAACACAACAATTACATTCACCATGTACATTATCCACAAACGGATATCTACTGGGTCTTGGAGGTGGTGGGAAACAAGGATGATGCATTCCCATATAAATTCAGCCCTTTCTTATTTAATTTTTAATGTCTGTCTTATGATGTAGATGATGATAGGCGTCCACAGATAAACCTCTTCAGACAAAGAATTGTCAAACAATGGATCTCCCGTATATAGAGAAAGATCTTGAATTGTTTTGAGTTTTCCATGGATGTAATCATGTATGATGGACACATAATCAAATCGCTTCAGTTTATAATGACGAATACACGTATTCCGATATGCACAACATCTGCAATTACAAACATCACATTCTCTTGGATCTAATTCTTTTTCAAGAATTTCATACACTTCCATCGGGAAAAATAGATTGCAATTCTCAGAACTACACCACGGATCGTTTGGCACCATGATGTCAATAATGTCACCACATCTTGCAAATGAAGAATCCGGATAGTTATAAGACCCGGATATGTGATATTTGAACGTATCCAGATACCGTAATGGAGCATCACGTTCAATCCACTTATATGGTGATTTCTGATATAGATCCTGGATTCTCGGATCATTTGTCTTGTTTTCGTTTAGTACAATATTCCCAGTCGCATTGTCCCGAATCATCACACCGTTTCTTGCCATAAACATATTCCCACAAAGATCAAATAATGATCTTCCGTTTAAATGACAAATAAAACAATTGTGACGCTGATCATAGAACTTTGCGATATATGATTCTGTCATATCATCCAACATCCGCATCAATCGACGCCGTAATTCATAATCTGTTTTACCGATAATTGGAGTAAGATCTTCACCACCAATTGTCTGTAAGTCCAGATTATATTCTCCCACGACTTGAGAATACAGATAATTCAGCTCAACCGGATTCGTCGAGAATAATGAATATTGAATCTTATATGAACCATCAGTATTCAATCCATCTTGTGTTACCTGTGTTACACGGAATAGATGTTCCATGTTCACATGATTCACAATAAAGAAATCATTTTCCTTTGGCATGATTGTTCCTGGAATAATGAATGCTTCTCCATTTAATGAATAAGATCTGACCGATGTGGTAGAAGCATTTGAATCTTCAGGAGATAATTGTGTCATACCAGACAGGAACATGTTCTCAATCTTGTTATATCTCAATGGGGAATCAACACCAAGAACTTGGTATGCTACATCCGTGCCGAGTGCGGTTGTTGTACATGAATCATCAATGTTGAAATACGTTACCGGAGTTCTTCCGTCTCCGGTATACTTGTTGATTCTACTATGTAGAAATTTATCATACTGATAGAGTTGATTGTCCACAAGCGATTGTTCATCATAAATTAAACCACTCAAGCGTATCACCTCGTTTCATCATAAATTGGATACCGTAAAATATCCACGGCATTATGGTTTTGTTTTAAGTTATATAGAGGCCCCAGTCGACAATTATTTTATTATTTCATATATATATTATTAATATGAACAAATAAAACAGTCTAGCCCAAGACTTTAAATGGGTAGAAAGGAAAGGTATTATGGAAAAGGAAGAGAAGAAATCAAGAAGGCTTACCCAGAAAAGTCTGGACGAAATCATCAGAAGACATGAGATGTGGTTAGACTCTGACGGAGAGGCAGGTGAACAAGCAGATTTATCTTGTACAGATTTGTCAGGTTTAAATCTTGTGAACGCAAATCTGTGTGGAGCGAATATGGATTCTGTTGATTTGGTATTTGCTAGTTTAGCAAATGCAGATATGGGAAATGCCTATCTGTTTGGGGCTAAGCTGAAAGGTGCAAACCTGACAAATGCAAATCTGAGAGAAGCAAATCTGGAATGTTCTTATCTGGAAGGTGCCAATTTGTTAGACGCTAACCTGTTGGGTGCTAAGATGACAGGCGCTGATTTGATAGGCGCTAATTTGGAACATGCAAATCTGAGATCTGCTAAACTTGTATGCGCTAGACTGGAAGGTGCCAATCTAGCTGACATTAATCTGAAACATGCTAATCTGATGGTTGCCAATCTGAAAGGTGCTAATCTAACACGTGCTAACATGAAATTCGCCAATCTAGAACGTGCTAATCTCGGACATGCTGATTTAACATTTGCAGATTTGAAAGATGCAAATCTGAAGCTTGCCGATCTGACTGGTGTAAATCTTACGAATGTTAAGAATCTACCGGACATCTCCATGGTATGTCCGGAGACAGGTCTCATTATATGTTGGAAGAAAGCCGCGAGAGATTTTATTATCAAACTGGAAATACCGGAAGACGCTAAGAGAAGCTCGGCAATCGGATCGAGAAAATGCCGTTGTAATAAAGCGAAAGTTCTGTCTATTGAGAATCTTGACGGAACACCTGCCGAAGTTACATCAGTGCATTCTAAGCATTATCCAGATTTCATTTATAAAGTCGGAGAAACTGTTGAGGTTCCTGACTTTGATGAAAACAGATTCATCGAATGTTCAAATGGTATTCACTTCTTCATGACTCGTGGAGAAGCATTTGCATACTGATTATTTTAGAATGCTGGGATAAAACTCAGCATTCTTTTTTCTTCTATTCTAAAATTTCTATTATTTTTTAAAAAGGAATATATATAATTAAATTGGTAGAAAGATGACAGAGTGTAATATTATATAATATATAATATTATAATAAGGAAAGGAAGAAAGAATTATGGAAAAACATGAATACATTTATCCGGTTGAAGAATTGGATAAAATCATCGAGCAATTAGACCGAGGAATTACGCCGATGATGACAGACGCAATGCAGCTGGAAGTAAAGTTAAGATACCAGGAGCTGCAGAACGAAATCTTCGAGGAAGAAGATGTTGATGAATCATCGGTAGACATGAAGAAACACAGTGAACTGATGAAGAAGCATCTGGAGAAGAAAAAGCGTGAAGCAACAAAACATGATATCGTCGTGATCAAACTCTCGGAGAAACAACAGAAACAACTTGAAGAAGATATGCGGACATCGTTGGTTCGGCAGGATCCGAATGACCCATATAATACTCCAGATGACCAGTTATGTGAATCCAAGGATAAAGCAATTATCATGAGACGTTTAAGCGGTCTCAAGAATTGTTATTATAATCAGACAGATTATAATAACGCGATAAACATCATTCTCGATGCAATAAGATATTCATTGAAGAATGATTATCCTTGGATGTCTGAACAACAGGCCATGGAAGCATTCAACAAGGGTGAAATCAAATTCACATATTGCAAGATGCCGAAGCTTTACATCAACGCAACAAAACAGATTACAGACCCTGCGATTTTGCGTGGCGTATTCACCGGAGATGTAAAGTTGGTTGATCGAAGTGAATCTGAACCTGTGAAGGCTAAGCATAAACGGAATGAAGAGAAGAGTGTCACAATCCCATATAATGTAATCAGTACAGAGGCATATAAGAACATGGTTGAGCTGCATGCGATGGGTTATGACACGCCGTTGAGTGTTGCGTTCAAGAGTAAAGCGTCTATATACAACAGATTTGCTTTACCTGCAGGAAATCGGTTCTCGATTGTATCTTCTAACACGGCTGATCAGAATGCTAACTCCACGCGTGATGAGATGTTGCAATCTTTCGATTGGTCTCGTGAGGGTGCTGGAGAAGAGTATTTCCGTTTGAAATATAATCAGAAGTACTCCATCAGTGATCTGGTTGATGACCTGCAGAAGTCGAATGACAATCACATCAACAATATCATCGGATCTAACATGAATGAATTCATGAGATCTCTGAATAATGGAGATGGTCAGAAGCATTACGAAACAATTTCAAACTCCCTGGAAAAGAACCCGAATGCAATTCAGATTGAACAGGGTATTTTGAATGCGATTCGAATGAGCAATCCTAATCGGTAGAATTATGTGTGGGGCTGAACCGACCGCGTGGGAATACTCGTGGGTTGCATGAGGTCTCACACATATTCTATATACTGTCTTTGTAGTTCAGGTTTTCAAATTCCTTTACTGGACTACACGCTTTGTTCCATTGTACTTTTCATCAAACTGATTTTATTTATCATGAGCCCCGTAATGGGGCTCATTCTTTTTTTCTATTATAAAGGATTTGTATAGTTATATTATCAATATGAAGATAAGAAACACACATGCGGTAGTATGCTGTTTGAAATAGTCTTCAGGAAGTGATAAGTTTGTTACATGAACTAACGTTTCCGAAAGGTGTTAAACTATACATCGTGAAGACCGTTAATGGGAAGAAAGTTCTGCTTCCCGTTAATATGTACATAAACAAGAAATGACGAAGCCTAATATGTACCCAGCATATTAGCAAGTTAACGCATACAGTTGCAGATATAAACAATCAAGCAAGCATATGTGTTCTATCCTCATATCTACTTCGTTGTATGCGTTAACATCGTCATTTATAAAAGAATGATACTTCCGTATCATTCTTTTTTCACAAGAAAATAACTGGTCTTGACAAGCCAGCCATGTGCGGAATGTTCGCCTGCACAGTTTGTCCCTCCTTATTTTGGCATCGGGACTTCGGTCCCGATGTTTTACAATATTATTTGCTGGCGAAGCACTTATGAATAATATTCGGAGAGCTTTCCCTTCTCTGAATATGTTTCCCATTTCCATTGTTCAAGTGTTCGACTCTAAACCTCCAAACAAGTCTATCCTGCCAAGACTGTACAAGATCGAACACAAATTCTTTCTTTTCCTTTATTACACTGGACGGCG
>ULTU01010044.1_pt1 | contig 11744 bp, 6 predicted proteins | sample 1957861 | NCBI WGS metagenome assembly ULTU01 (sample SAMEA4835742, study PRJEB28245) | human gut metagenome | biome: gut microbiome; material: fecal sample | place: Denmark | collected 2008
GCGCCCGACTTGAAAAGTTTCACCGAAACCCGTCTTATCCCCAATACCGAAGCTACGGATTTCTTCGAAGCTCCCTTCGTCATCAAGCGGAACGGGACTTACTACTTCATGTATTCTTCCGGTTCCTGCCACGACCATACATACCGTGTACAGTATGCCACTGCGGACCATCCTTTAGGCCCTTATAAATATGGCAGTTGCATCCTCGAAACCAACACCGACGGTACCATTCACGGTCCCGGGCACCACAGCATCCTGCAAGAGGGTGAAAACTATTATATCGTCTACCACCGTCACGACAATCCACACTCCAACCGTGGCTTCCACCGCCAACTTTGCATCGACCGTATGGAGTTTGCCGAAGACGGGAGCATCCGGAAGATTACTCCTACCCATGACGGTGTAGGTGCACTGGCTCCCCCTGTAGTCAAGTCAACCAACCTGGCTTTTGGCAAGGGCGTTCGCGCCTCTTCTTTTTACGACAATAATTTCCGCCCCGAATATGCCGTAGATGACAACAACGGAACCTTGTGGCGTCCGCGCGGCATGGAACAGGAATGGATTGAAATAGACCTGGAACGTACCCGGCCGATACAGACCATCTGGACACAATTTGAATACGGTACGCAGTTCTACCAGTATCTGATCGAGACTTCCATCGATGGAAAACGCTGGAATATCTTTGCCGATAAACGGAACAACCATCTGGCCGGCAGTCCGATGGTGGACTTCGGAAAAGCCAAAGCCCGCTATGTCCGCCTCACCTATACCGGCGGACAGAAGAATGGATTCGGTGGTGCCATCTGGAACATCAAAGTATTCTCCGGCATTGAAGAATCAGCCCCGCAACAATGGCTCGGACTGGCTGCCGCCGACTGGGACGGCCGCGAGTGGAAAAACAACGAAGGAATGCTGGGAGGTGCTTTCACTCTCAAAGAAGGCACAGCCCGTGCCGGACGCATGGACGGACGCGATGCTTTGATTCTTGAACCGGGCACGACGTTGGAATTTCGGCATCCGCTGATTTCCCCTTCCAAAGAGCATACAATCAGTGGGTCAGTTTATAGATCAGGCAGGTGGCAAAGCTATGAAGCGGAGTCTGCCCTTTCATCGGGTGTGATTTCGCTTCAAAGCGGAGCCGAACCTTTGATAATCACGAACCTCCGCTATTATAATTGGAAACAGGAACCTGCCGAACAGGCCTATGATGCTACTACAGATATTGTCCGCCTGCCGGCAGCCGACCGGCAAAAGCGTGGTTTGGTAGTGAGCATTACTGCCGAGGACTTTGCTGCCGGTGACACCGTACATTACTTCTCCAATCATGGGGTGGACGGATACTTTGAAGCTCAGAAAGCGCCTTCCGTCATCCGGGAAGTGCAAGGCAGGAAAAGTTTCCACTTCGAGGGACAACAGGTATTCCGTTCCAGTTTCTCCCTACCTGCAACCTTGCTGGACAATGCTCCCTATACTTTGGAGGCCTGGGTATTGAACGACTCCATCGCAGAAAACGAATGTGTAGCCGATTTCACGACGTCACATGACGAAATGGAAAAGATTATGCTGGTAAGCGGAACAGAACCGCGCTGCGGGGTTATCAATCACTACGGTTGGTATGAGGATGCCGGCTATAAGGATATGAAAACGCTGGAAGGCAAATGGCAACACATCTATATCTGTTTTGACGGTCGGATGGAGCAGGTATATATAAATGGGCAACTAATCAGCGAAAAAGATATCCAATTACTGATAAAACCGTCACAGCACGTAACTCTGGGGGAGAATGCAGAACGTAACTGGCCGTTTACCGGCAATCTGCATTCGCTGAAGCTTTGGGACGAATATATTCCGATAAGAAAATAACACCAAAATAGAATGATAACCATGAAGAAACTTTTAGTAAGCACACTGATGCTTGCCACTGCGATAGGCAGTCAGGCACAGGTGAAAAACCAGTTGCACGGATACCCCATTGAACCTGTGCCCTTCACTTCGGTGAAAGTAACCGACTCCTTTTGGGGGCAACGACTCAATGCGAGCCGTGAGGTAACCATCCCTCTGGCTTTCAGCAAATGCGAGGAAACAGGAAGATATCAGAACTTCGTCAACGCAGCGCATCCCGGCGATACGATAACAGTCGGCGGACTGGCTTTTGATGATACGGATGTCTATAAGACCATTGAAGGTGCCAGTTACCTGCTGCAAACTTATCCGGACAAGAAACTGGCTAAGTACATCGACAGTGTGCTGGTGATTGTAGCTGCCGCGCAAGAACCGGACGGGTACCTCTACACCAGCCGCACCATGAATCCAAAGCATCCGCACGAATGGGCAGGAAGCAAACGCTGGGAAAAAGTAGAAGACCTGAGCCACGAATTCTATAATCTGGGGCACATGGTGGAAGGTGCGATTGCACATTACCAGGCAACCGGGAAAAAGAACTTCCTTGATATCGCCATCAGGTACGCCGATTGCGTATGCCGTGAGATAGGTACAGGCGAAGGACAGCAAATCCGGGTGCCCGGACATCAGATTGCAGAAATGGCACTGGCCAAGCTATACCTGGTCACCGGCCGGCAGAAATACCTCGACCAAGCCAAATTCTTCCTCGACCAACGCGGATACACCAGTCGCACGGACGAATACAGCCAAGCGCACAAGCCGGTTGTCCAGCAAGATGAAGCGGTGGGACATGCCGTTCGTGCCGCTTACATGTATGCAGGAATGGCCGATGTGGCAGCCCTCACCGGAGATACCGCCTACATTCATGCCATCGACCGCATCTGGGATAATATCGTCGGCAAGAAGTATTACATCACCGGAGGCATCGGAGCCACGGCTGCCGGAGAGGCTTTCGGCAAAAACTACGAGTTGCCCAATATGTCAGCTTATTGCGAGACGTGCGCAGCTATCGGTAACGTATATGTCAACTATCGTCTTTTCCTGTTGCATGGCGAATCAAAGTATTATGATGTATTGGAACGTACCTTATACAACGGGCTAATCTCGGGCGTATCACTGGACGGCGGCGGTTTCTTCTATCCGAATCCATTACAGAGCATGGGGCAACATCAACGCCAGCCCTGGTTCGGTTGCGCTTGCTGCCCCTCTAATATCTGCCGTTTCATTCCGTCATTGCCGGGATATATCTATGCGGTGAAAGACAAAGATGTCTATATCAACCTCTTTATGTCCAATACTTCGGACCTGAATGTAGGTGGCAAGGCAGTGTCCATCGAACAAACCACCGGGTATCCCTGGAACGGAGACATCGCCATCAACGTCAAGAAGAACAATGCCGGGCAGTTCACCATGAAAGTACGTATCCCGGGATGGGTGCAGGGGCAGGTAGTTCCCAGCGACCTTTACGCTTACAGTGACGGCAAACGTCTGAAGTACACAGTAGCCGTGAACGGAGAAACCGTACAAAGCGAACTGAAGGACGGCTACTTCTGCATCGACCGCCGCTGGAAGAAGGGCGACAAAGTAGAAGTACACCTCGACATGGAACCGCGCACCGTGAAAGCGAACGGCAAAGTGGAAGCCGACCGCGGACGTGTAGCCGTAGAGCGTGGACCGCTTGTATATTGTGCCGAATTCCCGGACAATGATTTCGATGTACTGGGAGCCTTGATGAACCAGCAGCCCCAATTTGAAGTCATAGACCGGCCCGATATGCTGTATGGCATCAAGCAACTGAAGACCGACGCGCAAGTATTGAACTTCGACAAGCAAGGCCGCCTGAATACCAAAGACGTGAAACTGACCCTGATTCCATACTATGCATGGGCACACCGCGGTTCAGGCAACATGGCCGTGTGGATTCCACAAGACTTGAGTGCCTCACGCCCCACCATGCCCGCTACGTTGGCCTCCGAAAGTAAGATAGAGGCTTCGCACCGGGCAGGTTCACTCTCCTCCATCTGCGACCGTCTGGTGCCGAAAGACGAGAACGACCGCTCGATTCCCTACTACCACTGGTGGCCGAAGCAAGGGACTACGGAATGGATATCTTATGAGTTCCCGACAGAGGCAACCGTTTCAAGTGCCACGGTATATTGGTTTGACGATGCTCCCTGGGGCGGATGCCGTGTGCCGAAAAGCTGGAAGATATACTACAAGGATGCACAAGGTGGGTGGCAACCCGTCAACGGCACCGACAAATACGGCGTTGCCAAAGGAACGGGCAACACAGTGAACTTTGACCCTGTGAAGACCAAGGCCGTTAAACTGGAAATCACACTGCCGGACAAACATGCGGCAGGTGTCTACGAATGGGAAGTTAAATAAGGCACAGCCGAAGAGGCCACCCGACAGATAAAATATCGAGAGAGGGTGTGCCGAAGCTAAAATTCACTATCATGTTGTTCTGTCAGAGTTTTGACATTCATTTATGCGGCATTCATCCAGTACGAAAGCCAAAGCCAGATACCCGTCTTCATTTCCCATCACACATAAGACGGGTTATCGCTTTGCCATACACAACTGCCGACTTAAATTTTGAATAAAAGGTATTTCTTCAGCTCCTGATAATTGGCAGCTCCACCAGCATTTAATAATATACAGCAGTAATGAATATCCGGATTAAATTTTGAAGTTCGAAATTTGATTCGGATATTTGCACGTCAGTACACTTGTCAGAAACCTTACTGATCGCTAAATATCCGCCTCATGAACCAAGACGATACTATATATGTCCTACGAACGTAAAATAATAAACGACCCCGTTTTCGGGTTCATCAACATACCCAAAGGATTACTGTACGATGTTGTACGGCATCCTCTTTTACAGCGTTTAAACCGTATCAGGCAATTGGGTTTATCCTCCGTTGTCTATCCGGGCGCACAGCACACACGGTTCCAGCATTCGCTGGGCGCATTCTATCTGATGAGCGAGGCTATCCAGCAGCTGGCCACCAAAGGAAACTTTATCTTCGACAGTGAAGCCGAAGCCGTAGAGGCGGCCATTCTGATGCACGACATCGGTCACGGTCCTTTCTCCCATGTACTGGAAAATACCATTGTACGCGGTGTTTCGCACGAAGATATTTCCCTGATGCTGATGGAGCGCATCAACAAGGAAATGAACGGGCAACTGACACTAGCCATCCAAATCTTCAAGGACGAATATCCCAAACGCTTCCTGCATCAACTGGTAAGCGGGCAATTGGATATGGACCGCCTGGACTATCTCCGCCGCGACAGTTTCTATACCGGAGTCACAGAAGGCAATATCGGTTCCGCCCGTATCATCAAGATGCTGGATGTAAAAGATGACCACCTGGTCGTAGAGGCCAAAGGCATCTATTCCATCGAAAACTTTCTCACTGCCCGCCGTCTGATGTACTGGCAGGTCTATTTGCACAAAACATCCGTTGCTTATGAGAAAATGCTGATCAGCACCTTGCTCCGTGCCAAGGAACTGGCAAGCCATGGCATAGATCTGTTTGCCTCACCGGCATTGAAATTCTTCCTATACAACGACATCAGCCGCGAAGCATTCTATAATAATCCCGAGTGTTTGGAGAATTTCATCCAACTGGATGATAATGACATCTGGACTGCCCTCAAGGTCTGGAGCCATCATCCGGATAAGGTATTGTCCACGCTAAGTGCCGGCATGATTAACAGAAATATCTTCAAAGTCGAGATTTCCACCGAACCTATTAGCGAGGAACGGAAAAAAGAACTAACTTTGCAAATCAGTAAACAACTGGACATTCCTCTCTCCGAAGCGAGATATTTCATCTCTACCCCCAGCATCGAGAAGAACATGTATGACGAGGCAGATGACAGTATTGACATACTCTACAACGACGGCAGCATCAAGAATATTGCCGAAGCATCGGATATGCTCAATATCTCCCTGCTGTCCAAGAAGGTAAAAAAGTACTACTTATGCTACCAACGTTTGCATAGATAGGTATAAAATATTCACCTCAGGACAAGGATATATAAAAAAAAAGTCCGTTATTTGCGTTTTGAAACCATCTAACAAGAATAAGACATGGAGTTCTCTGCTAAACAAATTGCAACATTTATCCAAGGAGAAATTGTTGGAGACGAGAATGCTACCGTTCATACCTTTGCGAAAATCGAAGAGGGAATACCGGGGGCCATATCTTTCCTCTCCAACCCCAAATATACCCCCTATATATACGAAACCCGTTCAAGCATTGTTTTGGTAAACAAGGATTTCGTTCCGGAACAAGAAGTGAAAGCAACCTTGATTAAAGTGGACAATGCGTATGAAAGTCTTGCTAAATTGCTAAATCTTTATGAGCAAAGCAAGCCCAAACGGGTGGGAATTGACTCCCTGGCCTTTGTTGCCGAGACAGCAAAAATAGGCAAGGATGTTTACATTGCACCTTTTGCCTGCATTGGCGAGCATGCAGAGGTGGGAGACAATACAGTCATTCATCCGCACGTCACGATTGGCAGCGGTGCAAAAGTAGGCAATGACTGTATTATTTACGCCAACGCAACCATCTATCACGATTGCCGCGTAGGAAACCATTGCATCCTGCATTCCGGCTGCGTCATCGGTGCAGACGGTTTCGGTTTCGCTCCTACCCCGAAAGGATATGAAAAAATTCCGCAAATCGGCATCACCATCCTGGAAGACCATGTGGAAATCGGTGCCAATACATGTGTGGATCGTGCCACTATGGGGGCTACAATCGTACACAGTGGCGTGAAACTGGATAATCTGATTCAGGTGGCACACAATGATGAGATAGGCTCCCACACCGTAATGGCAGCGCAAGCAGGAGTGGCGGGGTCTACAAAAATAGGCGAATGGTGTATGTTCGGCGGCCAAGTAGGCATCGCAGGCCATATACATATCGGCAATAAGGTGAACCTCGGCGCGCAGTCCGGCGTTCCCGGCAGTATAAAGGATGGAAGCCAGCTTATCGGTACTCCGCCCATGGAGTTGAAGCAATATTTCAAGGCATCCGTTGCACAAAGGAGCTTGCCTGACATGCAAAAGGAACTGCGCCAGCTCCGTAAAGAATTGAATGAACTTAAACAACAATTAAATAAGTAACCAATGTTAAAACAAAAGACTCTAAAAGACAGCTTTTCGCTTAGTGGGAAAGGTCTTCATACGGGACTTGATCTAACCGTTACTTTCAATCCTGCTCCGGATAATCACGGATACAAGATCCAGCGCATTGACTTGGAAGGACAACCTACCATTGATGCCGTTGCAGACAACGTAACCGAAACTACCCGTGGCACCGTACTCTCCAAAAACGGAGTAAAAGTAAGTACTGTGGAGCATGGCATGGCTGCCCTTTATGCATTGGGAATCGACAACTGCCTGATACAGGTAAACGGACCGGAATTTCCGATTCTGGACGGAAGCGCCCAATACTATGTCAACGAAATAGAGCGCGTAGGCACCGTAGAACAAAATGCCGTAAAAGATTTCTATATCATCAAGTCTAAAATTGAGTTCCGTGACGAAACGACCGGCTCTTCCATCATTGTGTTGCCGGATGAGAACTTCAGCTTGAATGTATTGGTATCATACGACTCCAACATCCTCCCCAACCAATTTGCGACACTGGAGGACATGAAGAATTTCAAGGATGAAATTGCCGCCAGCCGCACCTTTGTATTTGTACGCGAGATAGAGCCACTGCTGCAAGCAGGCCTCATCAAAGGCGGTGACCTTGACAATGCGATCGTTATCTATGAGCGCGAAATGTCACAGGAGAACTATGACAAACTGGCCGACGTAATGGGTGTTCCACACATGGATGCCAAACAGTTGGGATACATCAACCACAAACCTTTGGTATGGCCCAATGAATGTGCACGCCACAAGTTGCTCGACGTTATCGGCGACCTGGCTTTGATAGGCAAACCCATCAAAGGCCGCATCATCGCTACCCGCCCGGGACACACCATCAATAACAAGTTCGCCCGCCAGATGCGCAAGGAAATCCGCCTGCACGAAATCCAGGCTCCCACCTACGACTGTAACCGCGAACCGATTATGGACGTAAACCGCATCCGCGAACTTCTGCCTCACCGCTATCCCATGCAGTTGGTGGACAAAGTCATTGAAATAGGTGCCAACTACATTGTAGGCGTCAAAAACGTAACTTCCAACGAGCCTTTCTTCCAGGGACACTTCCCGCAAGAGCCCGTAATGCCCGGCGTGTTGCAGATAGAAGCAATGGCACAAACGGGAGGCTTGCTTGTGCTGAACTCAGTAGATGAGCCGGAACGCTATTCCACCTACTTCATGAAGATTGACGGTGTGAAATTCCGCCAGAAAGTAGTGCCGGGAGATACGCTCATCTTCCGTGTGGAGCTGATGGCCCCCATACGCCGCGGCATTTCGACCATGAAGGGTTATGTGTTCGTAGGTGAGAAGGTGGTCTGCGAAGCAGAGTTTATGGCGCAAATAGTCAAGAACAAGTAATACGATTTCAAATTTACAATTTATGATTTATGATTTCTCCACAACAGTACGGTCAAATCATAAATCATAAATCTAAAACCATAAATAATCAACATGATAAGTCCCCTAGCGTATATTCATCCCGAAGCTAAAATCGGGGAAAACGTAGAGATTGCTCCTTTTGTTTTCATCGACAAGAATGTGGTAATCGGCGATAACAACAAGATTATGGCAAACGCCAACATTCTGTACGGTGCACGCATCGGCAATGGAAACACTATTTTCCCGGGAGCCGTTATCGGTGCCATCCCTCAGGATTTAAAATTCAAAGGGGAAGAAAGCACTGCCGAGATTGGAGACAATAACACTATACGTGAGAACGTAACCATCAACCGCGGCACAGCAGCCAAAGGCAAAACCATTGTCGGCAACAACAATCTCTTGATGGAAAGCGTGCATGTGGCTCATGATGCTCTGATTGGCAACGGTTGCATCATTGGCAACTCCACAAAGATGGCGGGTGAGATTGTCATTGACGATTATTCCATCATCAGTGCCAATGTATTGATGCACCAGTTCTGCCGCGTGGGTGGATATGGCATGATACAAGGCGGCTGCCGTTTCAGCAAGGACATCCCACCGTACATCATTGCCGGACGCGAGCCTATCTGCTATGCGGGAATCAATATTGTAGGATTACGCCGCCGCGGTTTCTCCAATGAGACCATTGAGAAAATCCATGATGCCTATCGCATTATCTACCAAGGCGGCCTGAACAATACAGATGCCTTGAAGAAAATCGAGGATGAGATGGAAATGACACCGGAAATAAGCTATATCGTAAACTTTATACGTGAATCACCCCGCGGCATTATTCCCGCAGGAAGATAAAAAGACGTATGATTTACACAAAATCAGAAGTCAGGAATCAAAAAATTATAAATCATCATGATCTACAGATTTACAATCATCTCTGATGAGGTGGACGATTTTGTCAGAGAAATACAGATAGACCCGGAAGCCACCTTCTATGACTTTCATGAAGCAATCCTAAAGTCGGCAGGTTACACCAACGACCAGATGACTTCATTCTTCATTTGCGATGATAACTGGGAGAAAGAGAAGGAAGTTACACTGGAGGAAATGGATGACAATCCGGAAATGGACAGTTGGGTGATGAAAGAAACCCGGTTGAACGAACTGGTTGAAGACGAAAAGCAGAAGCTCCTCTATGTATTCGACTACATGACCGAACGCTGCTTCTTCATCGAACTTTCCGAAATCATTACCGGAAAGGAAATGAAAGGCGCCAAATGCACCAAGAAAGCAGGAGAGGCTCCCAAGCAGACCATTGATTTTGAAGAAATGGCGGTTGCCGGAGGTTCCCTCGACTTGGACGAGAGCTTCTACGGCGATCAGGATTTTGACATGGAAGATTTCGACAAGGAAGGATTCGTAGGCTTGGATGAAGCCGGAAGCTCCTTCGAAGAAGAGAAATATTAGGAGAAAGGATATTACTCCAAGACTTGACAATTCAGGTACGGATTACACGGAGACACACGGTTTGTTGAATAATCCGTGAAAACAGTGTAATCCGTGCCTGAATCTTTTATACTTATATGAATACACTGATTGTACTTATCGGTCCTACCGGAGTAGGCAAGACAGAGCTAAGCCTCCGACTGGCAGAACATTTCCACACTTGTATCATCTCGGCCGATTCGAGACAACTTTATGCGGACTTAAAGATAGGTACGGCCGCCCCTACCCCGGAACAACTGCAACGGGTACAGCATCACTTGGTCGGTACCCTGAGACTGACAGACTATTACAGCGCCGCCCAATACGAAGCGGAAGTGATGAATCTTCTGAAAATATTGTTCACAGAGCACGACACCGTACTGCTGACCGGCGGTTCGATGATGTATGTAGATGCTGTCTGCAAAGGAATCGATGATATTCCTACCGTAGATGCCGACACACGCCGGCTTATGCTGCACAAATATGAAACGGAAGGTTTGGAAAGGCTGTGTGCAGAACTTAAATTGTTGGATCCGGAATATTACAGAATAGTAGATTTGAAGAATCCCAAACGCGTAATCCATGCACTGGAGATTTGCTATATGACGGGAAAGACCTACACTTCCTTCCGTACCCGGCAAAAGAAAGAGCGCCCCTTCCGTATCATCAAGATAGGGCTGACGCGTGACCGGGAAGAGCTTTACGAACGCATCAACCGCCGGGTGGACCAGATGATAGAAGACGGATTGGTAGAAGAAGCACGCACGGTCTATCCACACCGAAGCCTGAACTCACTGAATACAGTAGGTTACAAAGAGATATTCAAGTATCTAGACGGTGAATGGACCTTGCCGTTTGCCATTGAGAAGATAAAGCAGAACTCACGGATTTATTCCCGTAAGCAGATGACCTGGTTTAAGCGGGATGAGGAAATCCGTTGGTTCCATCCGGAACAGGAGGCAGAGATATTGGCATACTGCCGTCACTCTATCAACGGCCGATAGGCATTCCGGACAAGCGTCTCCACCTCTTGATAGAGCGCCTGCATCTCCTGAGAATCAATGCTTCCCTGCTTCCGCCAATCATTCAACAGCGGAACTGTCCGGCCGAACACCTCCGCCTCCACCGGAACAAGCCGTTGCATATAGCCGTTGCCCTCCGCATTGTACAGTTTCTCCCAATTCAGATAGTGATTGGTCCCCATCCCTTGATTGTAGCAAAAAACGTTATCGGACAGACGAAGCGACCAATCGCTGAGCGGAGCGGCGGTACACGCCTTATCCAAACATACCACAGAAGGAAGGGACTTATCGGCACCCTTCACCCAAAGCGGTACGGCAATTCCCGTAGGAGGATAGCCCAATAGTGTCCACATCGTAGTGAGTTCCGCTTTTTCATCCGACCTTACTCCCTGCACCACAACGGAGCAAGCAGTACTGTTGCGGGGGATAAAATCCTGGTCGACAAACCAACCGGAACCTTGCGGACGATTAAATTCCCCACTTCTCAAATCAATGTCGAGCATGCCATTGCGGAACGAACGTGAAAGGTCATTGAAAATACCCTGCGGCGTCACTCCTCCCGTGGCGGAAGCCTTCATCAGCACCCGGTCCGCCTCCATATAGCGCACATAGCCGGCACCCCGGTTCACTTCACCGGCAAAGGAAAAATTAGTACGGGCAATATAGCCGTAAGGAGCATCCTTCGGATTATTGGCATCATACATCACATATTTATAATAATCCACTTCAAACATGGCGGCACCGCCTTGGGCATCGATTACACCAAAATTGGCCTCTATCAGGCT
>ULTU01045480.1_pt1 | contig 11743 bp, 9 predicted proteins | sample 1957861 | NCBI WGS metagenome assembly ULTU01 (sample SAMEA4835742, study PRJEB28245) | human gut metagenome | biome: gut microbiome; material: fecal sample | place: Denmark | collected 2008
ATAGCTTCACCAGATTCATCCTCTTCTTCTTCTAATTCTTTTAATTCATGAGCTTGATCATTTTGATCAATCATTTCAACATTTAAACCTAAAGCTTGGAATTCTTTAATTAAAACTCTAAATGATTCTGGCATTCCCGCACCTTTAACAGTTTTACCTTTAACTAAAGCTTCATAAACTTTAACACGTCCAACAACATCATCAGATTTAATAGTTAAAATTTCTTGTAATACATGAGCAGCACCATAAGCATATAATGCCCAAACTTCCATCTCACCAAATCTTTGACCACCAAATTGTGCTTTACCACCTAATGGTTGTTGAGTGACTAATGAGTAAGGACCAGTTGAACGAGCATGAATCTTATCATCAACCATATGATGTAACTTAATCATGTACATTACACCAACAGCAACACGATTTTCAAACTTCTCACCAGTTCTACCATCATATAAATCAGTCTTACCATCTGGATCCATACCAGCTAAAGCCATTTGTTCTTTAATTTCATCTACAGAAGCACCATCAAATACTGGAGTAGCATAATGAACACCTAACTTTTTACCAGCCATACCTAAATGTAATTCTAAAATTTGTCCTAAGTTCATACGAGATGGAACACCTTGTGGATTAAGTACAATATCTACTGGAGTACCATCTGGTAAATAAGGCATATCCTCTTCCGGTAAAATAAGTGAAATAACACCCTTATTACCGTGACGACCAGACATCTTATCACCAACTTGAATCTTACGTTTTTGAATAATATAAACTCTAATTATCTTAGAAACTCCAGGTCCAAGCTCATCACTATTTTCTTTTGTATAAACTTTAACATCATGAACAATACCATCAGCACCATGAGCAACTCTAAGTGAAGTATCTCTTACTTCTCTAGTCTTTTCCCCAAAGATAGCATGTAATAATTTTTCTTCACTAGTTAATTCTTGCATTCCTTTAGGAGTTACTTTACCAACTAAAATATCTCCTTCTTTAACTTCAGTACCAATTCTAACAATACCATTAGCATCTAAGTTCTTACGAGCATCTTCACCAACATTAGGAATATCTCTCGTAATTTCCTCAGGTCCTAACTTAGTATCTCTACAATCAATATCATAATGTTCAATATGTAAAGAAGTATAAACATCATCTTTAACTAATCTTTCATTTAATACAACTGCATCTTCATAGTTATAACCATTACATGTCATGAATGCTACAACCATGTTCTTACCTAAAGCAAGTTCACCTTTATCAGTTGAAGGTCCATCAGCAATAACTTCACCTCTATGAACCTTATCACCCTTTTTAACAATAGGATTATGAGAAATATTACTTTCAGCATTACTTCTTTCAAAGTTAGCTAAATAGTATTCATCTTTACCCTTAGCATTTTTAACAACAATCTTTTTACTATCAGCATATTCAACTACCCCATCAGCCTTAGCAACAATAGTAGAACCAGAATCTCTGGCAGCTACATATTCAACACCAGTACCAACAATAGGAGCTTCAGTCTTAAGTAGTGGAACAGCTTGTCTTTGCATGTTAGAACCCATTAATGCACGTCTTGCATCATCGTGGTCTAAGAATGGAATACAACTTGTTGTAATAGAAACGATTTGACTTGGAGAAACATCAATAAAGTTTACTAAGTCACTCTTGATCATTACATTCTCACCATTTAAACGAGCAACAACAGTATCATCAGCAATATTATTATTTTCATCAATATTAACAGTAGATTGACTAATATAATAATCAGCTTCTTCATCTGCAGTTAAATATACAACATCATCTAAAATATGTCTATTTTCTACTTTATGATAAGGAGTAGTAATAAAACCATATTCATTAATCTTAGCATAAGAAGCTAAAGATGTAATTAAACCAATATTAGCACCTTCTGGTGATTCAATAGGACAAATACGACCATAGTGTGATTCATTAACATCACGAACATCCATACCTGCTCTATCTCTAGATAAACCACCTGGTCCTAAAGAACTTAAACGTCTCTTATCAGTTAACTCAGCAATTGGGTTTATTTGATCCATGAACTTAGATAATTGAGATGAACCAAAGAACTCTTTTAAAGCTGCAGTTACAGGTCTAATATTAATTAAAGACTTAGGAGTAACATTTTCAATTTCTTGAGTAGTCATTCTTTCACGAATAACTCTTTCCATACGACTCATACCAACTCTAAATTGAGTTTGAATTAATTCACCAACTTGTCTAACACGACGATTACCTAAATGATCAATTTCATCAATATTACCAATATTGGCAAGTAAATCTAAATAATAACTAACAGCAGCATATAAATCACTAATAGTAAGTCTTCTAACATCTATAGATTGATCATTACCAATGATTTTAATAGTTTTTTCACTATCATTTTTATCATATACAAGAACTTCTTGTACTTTATTATAAGTATCTAATTCTTCATTAATAGAAACTTCTTTTAAATTAACACCCTTAGCAAAGTAAGGTCTTAATTCTTCTAAACGTTTCTTATCAATAACTTCACCCTTAGAAGCAATAACCTCTTTACCATCTTTAATATTTTCAGCTAAAGTACAACCAAGTAATCTGTCTAAAACATTTAATTTCTTATTAAATTTATATCTACCAACTTTAGCTAAGTCATATCTAAATCTATCAAAGAATCTAACAATTAATTGGTTCTTTGCACTATCTAAAGTAGCAGGTTCTCCTGGTTTTAACTTTTCATAAATTTCAATTAAAGCTTCATCAGTATTTTTAGTACTATCTTTTTCAATAGTATTAGCAATAAAGTAATTATCTCCAAATACAGACTTAATAGATTCATCACTAGATAAACCAACAGCTCTTAATAATGTAGTAACAGGTACCTTTCTAGTACGATCTATTCTTACATAAATAACGTCTCTTGCATCTAATTCAAATTCTAACCAAGTACCTTTATTAGGAATAATTTCTCCAGATACAACTGGTCTACCATTCTTATCTATTTCACGTTTAAAATAAATAGATGGACTTCTTACAAGTTGAGATTGGATAACTCTTTCAACACCATTAATAATGAAAGTACCACTTTCAGTCATTAAAGGCATATCACCTAAAAAAACCTCTTGTTCCTTAACTTCTCCAGTCTCATGAATGAACACTCTAGCTTGAACTTTTAACGGTGCAGAAAAAGTTAACATTCTTTCTTTACATTCCTTAATAGAATATCTAGGCTCATCAAAAGAATAATCACTGAATTCAAGTGATATATTTCCGGTGAAACTTTCTACAGGAAATAAGTCATCAAAAACTTCCTTTATACCGCTTTCTAGAAACCATTGATAAGATTTCTTTTGAATGTCTAATAAATCTGTAAGTTCAAAGTTGTTCGTAGTTTTAGAGAAAGTAACTCTTTCCCTATGGTCACCAAATTTTGCTGTTTTGTATGCCACTAAATTTCACCCCAAACAATATATTTTTAATCGCTATTATCCCCACAAGGGGACACAGTTCCAATCTAAAATTCTACCAAATAATAAGAACCTTTGTCAACCTATTTTTCCCGTAAAAGTTAAAAAAATCAAAACTTTTTTTAAAACAATAAAAAAAGCTTATAAATTATAAACCTTTACTACATAAAAACCATTATCCTTAGCAAGAACATCTACATTATATTTAGCCTTTAAATTCTTAATAACCGTTTTAACCCCGTGATTAGTTCTCATCACAAACCATAACTGTCCATCATTATTTAAATGATTAAAAGCCTCTTCAATAATACGTAAATAAACACTTTTTCCCGCTCTTATAGGAGGATTACTAATAATAACATCATAACTATCCTTAACATCATCATAAACATCACTATTCCATACCCTACCATCAACATCATTTTCCTTCATATTCATCTTACATAAATGAATAGCTCTATTATTAACATCAACCATATCCGCATGAACATTCATAATCTTAGAAATAGAAATACCTAAAAAACCAATTCCACAACCAACATCCAAAAGACTGATATCACGCTTACCATACTTAAAATAACACTCAGCAAGTAACTTACTGCCCTCATCGATTTTATCTTTACTAAAAACTCCTAAATCACTATTAAAAATAAAAGAATAAGAATCATACTTATAATTAAGCTTTCTAATCTCACTTCTTAAATTTTCATTATTATCAAAATATTGCATAATATCACCACAAATAAATTATAACAAAAAAAAGACGTATTGAAAACGTCTAACCAATTACATAAGGATTACTTACAGTTCCAGTCCCCGTAAAACTAGATTTACCATCTATAACAATTGTAGGTCTGATATAAAAACGGCTTTCATAACACAGATAAGTGATATCATCAAAAGCACCTTCAGGCCATAAATATAGCATATTAAAAGCACCTCTACTCACAGCCGTAGCGGGTGACATAGTTGTCCATGTTTGTCCATAAGATGAATCATAAAGATACATTTTATCAAGCAATCCATTAAAAGTTGCGCCAGAAAAAACAATCTCATCACTAGTTAATAATCCAATTGAATATGGAAGTGTCTTATTTCCATTTTCAATATTCCCGCCAAGCATTGAATTTCTATAATCGTTAACATCACCACTTGATGAATCTGGACACCTAAATGAAGGTGTTTTATTAACAAGTCTTGAATCAGCACCATATGTAAAATCTTGACACCAAATTGAATCTACAATGAATTTTTGATTAGCAGTACTTATCTTTTTTTCATAAAAATCTGTTAAAGTAGCATAAGCATCCGTTAATTTAAATAATGGGTCTTCAATGTCTCCTGTATAATAAGTAGTTTCACCACCATAAAATGCACTTGATGATGTTACTGATGAACAATTTCCACTAGAATTTTCTAATGTTATTTTAACATTACCATCACCCATAACTCTAACAATTCTCCAACACATTCCCGCAAACATAACATAATTATTTGTTGCCGTTCCTCTATAATAATAGGTTGTCCCTAAATCATCTTGACCTTTTATTATTCCTTCAGCAGTTTTTGCTGCCTGTGAACCTGGTGTCGTAGTTGGACTCTCCTTAACCAAAGTCAAATTAGGACCTCCCACTATTTTACCAGCAATGGTATTATCTGCAAACATTACCTCTTCTTCAACAGCTTGATCTATTTCAATCGTATATGAAAAAGATTTTCCTCTATCTTCACTTTGATCCGTTTTTAAATTACCATAATAAGTAGTTACAGTATAAGTATGCGTTTTACCTACTCCAATTTCAACATTTCTAACTAAATAAGAATCCGAACTAGGTAAAGGCTTCTTACTTAAAGATTTTCCTCCATCAGTACTAGTAAGCGATAAAGAAATGCTGTTAACTACCGAAAAATTATTAACTATGTTAGTAACTCTAATTGAATAAGCCGAAACATTACTTCCAGTATTTTTAACCGTAAATGTTTTACTATCACTCCATCCTGGAAAAATATTTGATCCTATAATTTGTTTACTTCCATCAGTATAAGTAATTTCTAAATTACCTGCTCTAGAAACAACGCTGGCACTCTCTTCTCCTCTATCAATAACTGCTGTATAGTATGCATAACTTATTCCTATACAAGCAACAAATACAAATATCGAAATAAAAACAATCAACAACATCTTATCATTTTTCTTCATATTCTTCATACAATCACCTAGTATCATAATAATGATACCAAAAAAATTAAAAAGAAACAACAAAAAAAGAAACATTATATCGTTTCTTTTTTTATTAATCGTTAATTAGTTTAAAGCGTCTTTTAATTTGCTTCCAGCTTTGAATGAAACAGCCATTTTAGCAGGAATATGTAATTTTTCCTTAGTTAAAGGATTAATTCCATCTCTAGCAGCACGTTTCTTAGCTGTATAAGTTCCGAAACCAACTAAAGCAACTTTGCCATCTTTTTTAAGACCAGCGGTAATTCCCTTTAATGTAGCTTCTAATGCAGCTAAAGCATCAGCTTTTGTTAAATTAGCTTCCTTAGCAATAAATTCTACTAATTCTTGTTTAGTCATAACGATTACCTCCCATTTTATAATATTTTATAGGTGTTATGTACCCTACAAATAAACCATATCAAAATTAAAAATAAAATGCAAGAAAAAAGCACGATTTTGTTTAAAAAGTGCTTTATTTTACATAAAAATCATTTATAAAACAATCGCAATAAGATTACTACTACCCTTATTAACAATCTTAGTTACTGTATTAGACAATTTATATCTAGTCGCATCAGGCATCATTGATAATTTAGCTTGAATACCTTCCTTAACAATTACATCTAAAGATCTACCAAAAATTTCACTCTTCCAAATACTAGATGGATCAGTTTCATAATCCTTCATAATGTAATTAATTAATTCTTTACTTTGAAGTTCAGTACCTATTATTGGCTCAAAAGTACTTTCAACATCAACCTTCATTAAATGAATTGAAGAAGCTACTGCTTTTAACTTAACTCCATATCTAGAACCTTGTTTAATAATTTCTGGAGTTGATAACTTCATATCACTTAAAGTTGGATAAACAATACCATAACCTGTACTCTTTGCCATCTTTAAAGCTTCCCTAATTGAAGTATTTTCATCTTTATTAGAAGCATATTCAATAAATATCTTAAGTAAACTACTCTTATTAATTGTAATACCGCCTAAGACATCCTTTAAAGTTTGATTATATAACTCTTCACTACTATCTAAATTTAAAGTAACAATTCCACTACCAGCATCAACATTTGAAATATAAGCTTTATTTATATATTCACTAGATTCAAAATGTTTAATAATTCCATCAACATCTTTAAGTTTAGATATACTAGTCATACTTTCTTTAATCTTTTCTAAATAATGAACCTTAATTGGATGATTATTATCTAAAATATGAATCCACTCTGGAATATTAACTTCAACATCTAAAACTGGGAATTCATATAAAGCTGATTTTAAAATATCATACATATCCTTTTCATTCATCTTATCAATATTAATAGGAAGAACCGGTACATTATAATTATTAGTTAAATTCTCGGCTAACTTTCTAGTTTCTTCTGTATCTGGATGAGCACTATTTAAAACAATAATGAAAGGTTTATTAATCATTTTAAGTTCATTAATAACCTTCTCTTCAGCTTCCATATACTCTCCACGAGTAAATTCACTTATACTTCCATCAGTTGTAATAACAATTCCAATTGTCGAATGATCCTTAATAACCTTTTCAGTTCCTATCTCAGCTGCTTCTACAAATGGTATTTCATCCTCAAACCAAGGAGTTTTAACCATTCTAGGATTACCAAGTTCATCTTCATATCCATTACTAGTTTTAATGACATAACCAACACAATCAATAAGTTTAACATTAGTTGTAAATTCATCAATTTTAATATTAGCACCAGTAGATGGAACAAACTTAGGTTCAGTTGTCATAATAGTTTTACCAGGTGCTGATTGAGGAAGTTCATCAATACATCTTTTCTTTAAATCTTCGTCATCTATATTAGGAATAACTAAATTTTCAATAACTTTTTTAATAAAAGTACTTTTACCAGTTCTAACTGCCCCAACAACCCCTAAATATATTTCACCTTTGCCCCATGCAGAGATGCTACTAATTATCTCTTTCTTTTCCATATCTATATCCTTTCAATTAAAATTTATGAAAAAGATTAAAATATATTACAAAACCATAAAAAAAAGACATTAAATGTCTTTCTCACACCATTTACCAGCAATAACCTCATAAGAATCATCAGCAATTTCCATCTCTTGAATTTTACCTAAATCACCATAAATTAAAACTTCTTCAACTTTAAGTAAATTGCAACCATCACTAACAAAATAATATAACTTATCTCCATCAATTCTATATTGATTATTACCAATCTTATAAGTAGAAGCAGCCATATTAGTTAATTTAAATTTATTAGTAGTATCCATATCTTCAGGAACAAAAACAATTTCTCCCTTTTCATTAATAACAGTTGGATAAGGATTAATATTCTTATCTAAACCATCTTGATAAATAACAATACCATAATAAGTTTTATCACTCTTAATTTCAACAATTTCTGGTTTTCTAACAGAGTTCTCAACATTACCCTTACTAGATTCATAACCAACAATAAATTCATCAGTATAAGGAATTAAAACATTATCCTTATATACCTCTAAAGTAATAAAATAATTATAAGCATTACACTTACCACGACATTCATGTTCAACATACTTAAAAGTAATACCATTATCCTTACTCTTAGAGCTATCCTTCTTACCTAAAACAAAATATAAAACCCCACCAACAACTAATAATAATACAATACCAATAATCACTATCTTAGTACCCTTTTTCATAATTACCATCCTTCTATCATCAATTATAATATATTTTAAACTTAAAATAAACCATAAAAAAAGTTATTTATAAAAATAACTTAAAACATATCCTCAACATTCTTAGGAACCTTATCATCTAAAATAGTCTTAATAATCTTATTTTCCATATCTAAACTAACATCCTTACCAGTCATAATACTAAGTTTATTAATTACACTCCTTAAAGTTTTCTCATCCTTTAAACCATTATCATTAACCATCTTAGCTAAAGAAATAATCGTATCCTTATCTACATTAGTTTTTCTCTTAACTTTATCAAAAACCTTATCATCCATCATAATCACCAATATATTATATGAAAAAAGACTTTATAAATACACATTTATAAATACTTATAATAAAAAAAGTATGACTAAACATCATACTATTTTTTAGGCACAATCTTTTCTAAACCACCCATATAAGGTCTTAAAACCTCTGGTACATTAACAGAACCATCTTCATTATAGTTATTCTCAAGTAAAGCAATTAAACCTCTAGGAGAAGCTAAAACTGTATTATTTAAAGTATGTAAATAATAATTACCATTATCACCTTTAACTCTAATACCTAATCTTCTTGCTTGAGCATCACCTAAATTAGAACAAGAACCAACTTCAAAATATTTCTTTTGTCTAGGACTCCATGCTTCAATATCACAAGATTTAACCTTTAAATCAGCTAAATCACCAGAACAACATTCTAATTGTCTAACTGGAATATCCATATTTCTAAATACTTCAACAGTATATTTCCACATATCTTCATAATATTTCATAGAATCTTCAGGTTCACATAAAACAATCATCTCTTGCTTTTCAAATTGATGAACTCGGTATAATCCTCTTTCTTCTAAACCATGAGATCCCCCTTCTTTTCTAAAACAAGGAGAATAAGAAGTCATTCTAATAGGTAATTCTTCTTTTTTAATCATTTGATCTTTAAATTTACCAATCATTGAATGTTCAGAAGTACCAATTAAATATAAATCTTCACCTTCAATTTTATACATCATAGCTTCCATCTCAGGAAAAGACATAACTCCAGTTACAACATTAGAATGAATCATAAATGGAGGAATTGCATAAGTAAAACCCTTATTAATCATAAAATCTCTTGCATACGCAATCATAGCTTCATGTAATCTTGCAATATCTCCAAGTAAATAATAAAAACCTTCTCCACTAGTTCTACCAGCAGCATCTTTATCCATACCCTTTAAATTTAAAATAATATCAGCATGATAAGGAATTTCATAACTAGGAACAACTGGTTCTCCAAATCTTTCTACTTCAACATTTTCACTATCATCTTTTCCAATTGGAACACTTTTATCAATAATATTTGGAATAACCATCATTTTCTCTTTAATTAAAGCATTCTTCTTTTCTTCACTTATTTCTAACACTTTAATTTGAGCATCCATATCTGCTATCTTTTTCTTTAATTCTTCAGCTTCATCTTTTTTACCATCTTTCATTAAAGTCCCAATACTCTTAGAAAGATTATTCTTTTCACTTCTTAAATTATCACCCTTAAGTTTAGCTTCTCTCACTTCTTTATCAAGTTCAAAAACCTCATCAACTAAAGGTAACTTTTCATCTTGAAATTTCTTCTTAATATTTTCTTTAACTAATTCTCTATTTTCTCTTATTAATTTAATATCTATCATATAATCACCTTTCTCTAATTAAATTATTTTATAAACCTTTCTATCGATCGCTTATTCATCTAAATTCTCCTAACAAAAAAAGGACAATACCAAGGAGCATTAAATGCGGTACCATCCTTTATTAACTTAATTATTATAACGGCTATGCCGGATGCTATTAACATCACTAATAGGTAGATTCATTAAATAGTTTTATTAGTTTCCACCAACCACTAACTCTCTTTAAAAACATCTTTAACTATAATCCTATATCTTCGTTTTCTTCAATTATCTTAACATTAATTATTTTAAAAATCAAGTAACTAATTATCATCTTTATAATAAGAGTTATCATCTAAATCACCAGATTCTTTAGAACCAAATGAAGTTGGTGAAAATCTCTCATCTTTAACTAAATCCTTTTGCCATTCATCCAACTCTAAAGTATCCATCTCTTCTTCATCAAAAGACTTATCTTCAGAATCATCTTTAGAACTTGAAACAGGCATTCTAAGCCAAAACAACAATGTAATAAAACCTATATAAAGAATAAAAATCACAAAATCCATTAATTAACCTCCATCGGTTTAATAGTCATCCCACCATTAACATATGTAGCTTTTTCATTACTATGATCTCTTCTAGATATTAAAACTTTTCTATTTATAATATAATCATCTATAACTTTTTCAATTAAAGCTTTTATCTTTCCTGTATTAATCATAAAAACCCCTTCAATTAGACACTTATAATACCACGAATCCCTAAAAATATCAATACAACAAAAAAACACTCAATTAAGAGTGTATTTTTTTATATGGTGTCTCCGGCGCGATTCGAACGCGCGACCGTACGCTTAGAAGGCGTATGCTCTATCCAGCTGAGCTACGGGGACAAATCAACTGAACAAGAAGATTATAATACATTTTATCGTTTTATTCAAGTACTTTTTATCTTTTTATTCAATTTAACTATTTATAAATCTATATCCTTCATATACTTTTTATATTTAGGTATTATCCCTGTATGACTCCTATCAAAAGAAGGCCTAATTTGAAATACACCTGGAAAACAATTACCCTCAATAATAACTGGTCCCTTATTAGTAATTGCTACATCCCATCCTACATATCTAACACTAGGAACAACCTTAGCAGCTTCCTTAACCATTTGACATGCTTCTTCATAAAAAGGAACCTTAAATCCATAAATATCTTTCTTTGTAATTGGATGATACTCATAAACATCATCATTTTGATCAACAGCCGGAGCAATAACAACCCCTTCATCATTTAAAAAAGTATACATACTACCACTACTAAAATTATCAGTAACTCCCCCATTACCTAGCTTAAATACTGAATTAAGAACATTAACCTCATCACCATCTAAGAAAGTAAATAACCTCATTGTATTGACCGAACCAGAATATAAAGTATTAATCTTTCTATGTTGTTTAATACAATCCTCAACAAGCAATTGATTACACTTAATTAAAGTATCATATAAAACATCAACATTCGCATCCTCAGTAACCTCATACTTCATAATGCCATGTCCACCTTCACCATCAATTGGTTTAACAATGATAATTTTATGCTTATGAACAAACTTTTTAAACTCCTCAAGATTTTTTCCATTAATAACCATATAATCTCTCTTTAAAAAATCCTTAAAAAGTTCATTAAA
>ULTU01020761.1_pt1 | contig 11739 bp, 7 predicted proteins | sample 1957861 | NCBI WGS metagenome assembly ULTU01 (sample SAMEA4835742, study PRJEB28245) | human gut metagenome | biome: gut microbiome; material: fecal sample | place: Denmark | collected 2008
CTGCCCGTTCCTTAAAATTAAGTGCTTTTCGGTTACTTCCGCAATAAATTTCTCTTATCTGCTGCAGCATTTCTTCATCCTTGATGCAGCCCGTTATAATCAATTTTTCTTTGGCTCTTGTAAATGCCACATATAAGACACGAAGCTCCTCACCGAGACTTTCTAATTCTGTCTGCCTTGCAATTACCTTCTTAAAAAATGCAGGTACTTTTATCCGCCGGTTTTCCTCAATAATATCAAGTCCAACGCCAAGGTTCGGATGCAGAATCATCTTGCTGCGGCTATCCTGCTTATTAAAGGATTTGCCCATTCCACTGACAAAGCAGACCGGAAATTCCAGTCCCTTACTCTTGTGTATACTCATTATATTTACTGCATCTTCATTTTCACCCACAAGTTCTGCTTCCCCAAAGTCCACATCATACTTCTGCAGCTCATCAATGTATCTTATAAAATGATAAAGTCCGCGATAACTGGTTTTCTCATAGGCAATAGCTTTCTCTGACAGCATATGAAGATTTGCAAGTCTCTGTCTGCCCGCCGGCAATGCCGATGCATATCTGGCATATCCCGTTTCCTTCAATACCTTCTGCAACAGTTCGTGCATTGGTATATCCATGGTCTGTCTACGAAGTTTTTTATATGTTTCGGAAAAACGTTTTAATTTTGCCCGCATGTCTTCATCCGCTGTTGATTCTTTTTCTGTCAGCTCTTCTTCCGCTTCCAAAAACATCTTTACACACTGATGATACGGCTTGTCCTCTGCCAGTAACCGGAGTCTTGCAAGCTGCTCATCGGAAAGACCTGCCATTGGGGATTTTAATACTGCCGCCAGTGGAATATCCTGTCTTGGATTATCTAATATCCTAAGATAATTTAATACCGTCCTGATTTCTAATGTGGAAAAATATCCGGTTCTTGAAACCGTATGTGCCGGAATTCCATTGGCATTTAAAACCTCTGCAAAAAGATCCGCCCATTCACTTAAACTACGCAGTAAAATTACAATATCGCCATAGCGGACTTTCCGGAATTCTCCGGTTTCTTCGTCTACCACCTCTTCTTTGCCTACCATCTTCCGAATCCGGTCTGCAATTAATTTTGCTTCCAGTTCCTGTTTTGAAATCTGCTGTTTTGTTCCCTCTTCCAGTTCCTGTGTAGTTGTAAGAAGAATCTCACTGTCAAAAGCATCCTCTTTCTCGCCCGCCGGATAATCTGCACCACAATACAATGCCGCCTCATCGGTATAATCCACACCGCCAAGATTCCGTTTCATAATCTGATAGAAAATATCATTGGTAAAAGCAAGCACCGTATCTCTGCTTCGGAAGTTCTTATGCAGATCAATCCGCTGGCAGGGTGCATCTGCTGTCTCATAAGTATCAAACTTTTCCATAAAAAGCTCCGGTCTCGCCAGACGAAAACGGTAAATGCTCTGTTTTACATCTCCTACCATAAAAAGATTATTCTGTCCGACCACTTCTCTTGAAATTGCCCGGAGAATCGTCTCCTGCACATAGTTGCTGTCCTGATACTCATCAATCATAATTTCTTCATAGGCATTTTGAAATTCCTTTGCAGTCTCCGTTGGTTTCCCGGTCTCTTCCTCTACCAATATCTCTAATGCAAAATGCTCAAGGTCTGAGAAATCCACCAGATTCTTATCCTGCTTTCTTTCTGCGAAAGCATCGATAAAACGCTCCGTCACTTCAGCTAACGCTTCTGCTGATGGCTGCACCAGAGTGAGCTGCTCTAAAATTTCCTGAAAAGTAAGGGCAAAGCAGTCACTTTTTAACTTTCCGATTCCATCCTTAAGCTTCTTACGTTCTGTTTTTACCTGCTCCTGCTTTTCCGGACTTCCAATATAATCCTTTGCTCTTCCTAATGTTGCAAATTTACATTTTCCTAATTCTTCATAAAAATCCTGATAAGTACTGCAGGAAAGCAAATCCTCCATCAGCTCTACATCCTGCTCACAGGCTTCCTCATACATATAGGGGCCATCGATATCCTGACAAAGTTCATGATAATGCTCTGCCTGCTCTAAATAGCCCTTTACCATCTGCTTCCCATATTCTACCGTCATTTCAATAAAAGGCGCCTGTTCTAATTCCTGCTCTGTTTTTATCTCATAACAGCTTAACGCTTCCCGAAGCCACTGCTTCGGCCATGGATAACTCTGTGCATAGGAATAAAGTTTAAAAATCATATCCCGCACCGGTGCATCACTTCTACTGGTTCCATAACAGGAAATGAGATGCAAAAAACCCGGATGTTTTTCTTCATAACACTGTTCAAACAATCCGGTCATTACATCTTCCCGAAGAAGCTTTAACTCGCCTTCATCTCCAATCCTGAAATTCGGCTCCAGACCGATTTCATGAAAATGATTCCGAAGCACATAAAGGCAGAAACTGTCTATGGTAGTAATCTGCGCATTCTGCACCAGTGCAGCCTGCTGCTGTAATCTCACATCGGAAGGATTCTCCTGCAATTCCTTTTCCAAGGCTTTTGCTACACGCTCTTTCATCTGGGCTGCCGCCGCATTGGTAAAAGTTACCACCAGAAGATGGTCAATGTCTACCGGATGCTTCTTATCCAATACCAGCTCTTTGATTCTCTCTACCAGTACGGCTGTCTTTCCGGAACCTGCTGCCGCAGACACTAAGATATTACGGTTTCTTAAATCAATGACCTGCTGCTGTTCTTTTGTCCATGTCATTCCCATTTCTTAAAAAACCTCCTTCATGCGTTCATAGATTTCCTCGGAAGATAATTCTTCCAACCGCCTTACTTCATATCCCGGAATCTTTTTATCAAATCCACAGACCGCAGCATATGGACAATAATCACAGCTGCTCCGGTTCTTTAAAAGATACGGATTCACCTCTGTATTTCCCTTTAAAATAGCATTTCCAGCTTCTGCAATCCGATAGTTGGTATAATCCGCAATCAGCCTAAATTCTTCCTTATCCACAGCCTTATCGCTCTTTCGCACCGTTCCGTCCTTATTTACAGAAATCGGAAGGACATTGGATTTACCGGAAAGTTCCACATCCATGGCTCGGTAAATATCATCCTCTGTATTTACCACTCCATCCAGACGTAAATTTTCCAATATCTTTCTTCGAATCTCTTCTTCAGATTCACTACCGGTTCCTTCCACCATCGGATCATCAATATGATAGTAGAACATACCTGCCGGCACTACCTCTTTTGCCGGATTTTGCTTTGCAAATAATTCCATTGCTGCATTCATATAAACCACAAGCTGAAGCTTCAGTCCATGATACAAAGATAGCAGTTCAAAACCGGTATTACCGGATTTATAATCAATAATCTTTACATATAACTTATCTTTGTCTTCATAAGTATCAATACGGTCAATTCTTCCCTGGAGCCGCATATGCTCTTCTTCACTGAGTTTAAAATTCACTGCATTTAAATCATCCGTATAGGAAAATCCCACCTCAAACTGCGATGGTTCAAATTTTCCCTGACGGATCTGGCTGGTCAGTGCCCAGATGGTCCGTGCAAAAATCTTTTTCATCTTTGCTACCTGATAACGGTTTGCCGCTGTATCTGCCATGGCTGCATTTCCACTGGAAGCAATTGCTTCTTCCATTGCCCGCTCCATAAGCTGTTTTTGTGCTTCTTCTGTAATATCAAACCAGCTATAGGATGATTCTTTCAGATACCGGCTATAATTTTCCAATGCCTGATGATAGATATTTCCCATATCCGCCATACGGAATTCAAAGAGTTCCCGTTCCTGTAAACGCAGTCCATACGTCAGGAAATGGGCACAGGCACAGGCTGCATACTGTTCCAACCGCGTAACACTGTTCTTTAACTCATTTCCATAAAGAGCCTTTGCCACAGCCCGGCTGATTGGCTCTGCATGATATTTAAGCTCTGCTGCATCAAGAATAGCTTTTACCTGCTCCCGATATGCCGGTTCCTTTTCATACCAGTGCAGCAAAGCCTGCCAGAGTACTTCCTTCTCATCATTCCACCCGGCATCTTCCTGATACAGTCCCTCTAACAGAAATGCCATGCTGCTCTCCGGTGTTACCAGTGTTTCATCAACCTGTTCTCCCGTTATCAGCTCTGCTTTTAACCCCGGGAACAGTCCCTCAATCATATGAATAAAATAGGACGGGCGCTTTGCACTTCCATCACTGCCTACCCTTGCATAGGTAAGATAAAGTTTTTTCGATGGCTTTGTCACTGCAAGATAAAGGTAAAAACGCTGGATAAAAACACGTTCCCTTGCTGTAGGAGCCAGTTCCATATGATTTTTCGCAAGTTCTTCTCTTTCCAGCTGGGAAATGATACCGCCACGATTATCGGATTTTGGCACAATACCATCATTGACTCCTACGATAAACAATACTTTTATATCGTCAAGACGGGTTCTTTCGATATCACCAATCATCACGCAGTCATAGCCACCCGGAATCACGCCTACTTTGGCTGCTTCAAAGCCAGCCTCTAAGACCTTGGCATATTCGGATATATCCATGACTTCATCACCCAGAAGCGTTGCCATCTTATCCAAAATATCCATTACGATGCGATAAATCTGTGCATATTCCTTTGCCTTGGCTAAGTCCTTCACCTCTTTATACTGATTCTCCCGGTATTTTAACTGCTGCTCTATCTGTAAGGACACAATAAACTGATAGAGTGCTGTCGTGCATTCCCGTACGGTAGCACCTTTTTTACGAAATACAGCCGTCAATTCCAAAAATGGCTCCATTACACGGATCCGGAGTTCATTTAATGCTTCTAAATCTTCTTCCGTAACCTCATGGGTGGTATAAATAAATCTTGCCTCCCATTTTTTCTTTCCACGGATGCCTGCTGCCAGTACATAATTTTCCAGCAGGTCAATCTCATCCTCACTGATTTGTGATAATCCGCAGCGCAGATAACGGAACATTGCTTCCTCTGAAAAATTGTCCTCAATTACCTGCAAAAGAGACCGGACAAATTCCAAAAATGGATGCAGTAAAATATTTTTCGTTGTATCTAAGAAAAACGGAATGCCAAACTCCTCCATAATCTGCGGCACATAGCTTCCATACTCTTCTATGGCACCGGAAATAATGGCAAAATCCCGGTAGCGGTATGCTCCGGTATGCACCAGCCTTGCAATCTCTTCTGCTGCATACTGCAGTTCTCTTCTTGGATTTGGCAGGGATAAAATCTCTATGCCTTCTTTGATTTCTTTCTCATCCTTCTTTTCGTAGCTATGATGTCTGGTACGGAACAGATTCTGCTCTAAGAACCGTAGTACCGGTGCCTCCCGGAACCGGTCAGCTTTGGGATTCTTTAATACCACCGGCTCTATTACTTCAAAATGCTTCTCTTCCGCCATTTTCATTAGGCTGGCTACAGTCTTCTTACTCATGGCAAACAGCTCCTGCATATCATGATAGGAATAAATATCCTCTGCCGGGTCAATGGTTACTGTCACATATATATCTGATACAATTCCCATCAGGCGGTATAGCACGTTATTCTGAATCGGTGTAAATCCGGTAAATCCATCGAAAACCAGCACGGCATCCTGTAAAAGCTTTGATTCCTCTGCCATATCACAGAAGGCTTCTAAAACTTCTTCCGCAGTAATATACATCCCGGAAATTGCACTTCGAAAACCCCGGTACATGGTCAGGATATCCTGCAGTTTATAGGAAAATGCCGGTGGCATATTCTGTTCTTCAATAAATGTTTCCAAAGTATCCGGATCGATATTATACTGTGTCAGCTCTGATATCAGGGACTTCACTTCACTGATATATCCCATCTTTTTCATATTTCCCTGCATGACGCATAAATCATCCATCCGCTCTTCGGCAACCTTACGCAATACAAGGTTTTTCCCGGTCTCTTCTAAAACTGCCATATTCGTCTTTCCTAATTCATCGAAAATACGATATGCCAGTCGCTGGAAGCTGACCACATCTATATTCATAATACTGTTTTTTTCCTGTAACCGAACAAGTTCACGCTGCGTCTGCATCGTGAACTGTTCCGGTACTACTACATAATAATTTTTCTTTAAATTCTTCTGAGCTTCTTTGACTGTTTTGCGGAATACATAGCCTGACTTTCCGCTTCCAGCACTGCCCAGCACAAATTGCAGTGCCATATCAGATTCCTCCTACTGATTCTCCTACCAAAAGTTCTCCATTGATAATCACACGCTCCACCAGCGTTGTCTTAGGCTGCTCGATTCTCTGTACCAGACGTTTTACGGCCTCTTCTCCAATCTTTCTGGTATTCTGCCGTATGGTTGTAATCTTTGGGCTCATCATCTGGGATACTTTTGTTCCATCAAAACCTGCAATAGAAATATCATCCGGTACTTTTAGTCCCATTTCATCAATTACATTAATCCCACCAATTAATGCTGTATCATCCGGGTAGAGAATACAGGTCGGCGGGTCAGGCAGATTTAAAAGTTCCCTGGTTGCCTTTGCCACAAGCCTGGTATCTAAATATTCTCCTTCCTTTAAGTAGTCATCCGGAACATTCAGATTAAAGCTCTCCATTGTCTGAAAAAAGCTGGTCAGACGATCTCTGGTAACAGCCGAATGTTTTTCCCCATAAATGTATGCAATTTTCCGGTGTCCCTTGGAATAAATATAACGTACCAGTTCATTCATCCCTTTTACATTATTAGAAGAAACAACCGTGCAGTTGTGATATACATAATCTACAGTAACAATCGGAATATTACTCTGCAAAAGTTCCTGTACCTCCGGTTCCTCAAACCTGGCACACACAATTCCAACTCCGTCAAAATTCCGGTATTTGCAGTGTTCAAGATATGACATCTTATGATTCACATGCTCATTATTAATAAAAGTGATATCATAGCCTAATTCTTCCGCCTTTTCTTTAAATCCATTTAAGATGCCAGAGAAATATTCATGGGTAAGCCCTCTTCCGGCCTCCTCCTTAAAAAGTACTCCTAAGTTATAAGAACGGTTCGTCTTTAATGCCCTTGCTGCCGCATTCGGAAAATATCCCATCTCCTGTGCTGCTTCTTTAATCCGTATCCTGGTCTTCTCCCCAATATCACTATGTCCATTCAACGCTTTACTTACTGTTGCCGTTGAGACACCGCAACGCTTCGCCACGTCCTTTAATGAAACCATTTCTTTTCTCCTTTTTATCCCCGTATCCACTCATCTGCAGATACTATATTTCAATTCCGACTGCCTCTTTTGCCAGCCGGTCTGCTTCTTCATTTCCTTCTACCCCTGAGTGCCCTTTTACTTTTACAAAATGAAGCGTAATTTTATCCTTTATGCTCTGAATATAGTCATAATAAGCAATGGTTCCTTTCTTATTCCGTTTCCATACTCCTGTTGCCCACATTTCAATGCCCATATAGTCATAATATATCGTAAGCTCTGCCAGTCCAAGCTCCACCGCCTTCTCAATGGCAGCCATACTTCCTAATACTTCTCCTGCCACATTACGCATGGAAACCATTTCTTCTTCCGAGCCTGAACCCTGCAGTACTTCTTTTTTCCCATCTGCCATCAGAAAGCCGCCATATCCGTATACCTTAGTTGCAATATTATAGGAACCATCCACAAAGGCATAATTTTCCGGCTCTTTTTCTACTGTCTGCTGCTTCTGACCGATATATTCTTCTGCCGCTTCCCTTGTTGGAAAGCTTTTAAACTCTGCTCCCGGAAAACCATCGGTCTGCTGCTTACATATATCCCAACTCATATAAATACCCGGTTTCTTTCCTTTTCGGACTGCATAAAACTTTGCTGCCATTCTTCTTCCTCTTACTATCTTTTATTTCTGTGAATTTTCTTCTTTTCTTAACGTACATCATTAGTTTTATTTTACCATTTTTCCCTTCGAATGGCTAGGACAAGCTTAGGATTCGTAACGATATTTTCCCCAAAACTGATTGTATACAGCAATTACTCTTCCTACTCCAAGTACTGACAATAGTGTACCGGCTCCAATCCCGATAATTTCTCCCTTTATAATAATTCCAACGATACAGGTTATCGTAACGTTACACACATCAAAGCAGTTTTTGATAAACCCTACCGACTTTCCGGTAAAGTCTGCAATTGCCTGTACAATTCCATCTCCCGGATTTGGTATGATACGCATATTTAAAGACATTGCGGCTCCTACACCTGTCAATATGATTGCCAGTATCAAAAGCATCAAACGTGCCGGAACGCTGCCCCAGAAAGTACCTGCACAGTCTTTGACATATTCAGGAACGAATCTTGCAAAAAGGTTCATAAACCGGGTAAATACAATACTAAGTGGTATCTGCAGAATATCCAAAAACAGGCGTTTTACATATTCTCCTTTTTTGCGCCGGATGGTATGTAATATCATTTCTATCAATACAAAAATGCTATATAAAATCAGCGTCATATTGCCCAAATTCATTCCACTGATTACCGATACACTGTATGCCACCGAAATAATCGGAGATACGCCAAGTCCCGTCTTGGTATTTAATATAATTTCCATGGCAAGTAACAGTAATCCTGCCACATATACGATTCCTCTGTTTATTTTCTTTTGCAACTTCTCTTCCTCTTTTCTTTTATCATAAAATAGTTCTTACTCTACACTTTCAGAAAACAAATCCCGGTAATCCTCCGGCATAAAACGATGATAGATGATATGGCAGCCTTCGTCCTTAAAGCAATAATAATAGGAATCCTCTCCGCTTTCAAAATAAATGAGATAGTCAAAATCCTCTGTCTCAATCTCTTCAAAATGAATCTTTTCACCTGTCTCCAAAAACAGCCGGTAAATTGCTTCTATTGTACAGGAATGGCTCTGCAGCAGTGTAACCAGCTTTTTGATAAATGCATTTTCTTCCATATGCTCACGCACATATTCTGCGCCTTCTTCCGGTACTACAAAGCAGAAGCGGTCCTTGTTCCTGCTGACTTCTACTCTGCCAAGTCTTTCTCCACATGCCTTTTGAAATTCTTCTTCCAGTTTTTCTGTCTTCTTTCCATCCACATCTTCTTCCAAAAAATGATTGACAGAACTCAGTGGATAATATAATCTTATTTTTTCCTTCCGGTATCCAAGCTTTACCTGTTCTTCCTGTATAAAATCTATGATTCCTTTTTCCAATCTGCTATAATCCATTGCATTCTCCTTTAGACGCCGAAAAACAGAACCACCTTTCGACGATTCTGTTTCGTTTTCTTTTATTATCTGTTGGATTTACCTATTCTATTTATCTTCTAATCCACATTCACATAATCATAATCTCGGTCCAGTTCAATCGCCACACTTCCATCATTAATTGTTCCATCAAATGTATGTGCCTCATCTGTTCCAAGACCCTTTACAATTCCATTTTCATATTCTTCTGCGGTACGCTGTGTCTGTAATACGAACAGCAGTCCCTTATATTCTGCCGGTGCTGTTACTTTATAAGTCTCTTTTATTTCATAGTAAGTCACCATCGGATACTCACTGCCATCCTCTACCGTCCAGTCACCAAATGTTGTCTCTGTATCTTCTGTTGCTGCCACCTGATATGTTGTGCCGGCACAAGCCACTTCTGCCATCATAGCCATGGAACTGTCTGTTGCAGCTACATGCTGCGGCAGCACCATTCCGGTAGTTGCATCCACGAGGCTGATGTCTTCATATTCGATATAAGCTTCTGCATCCGTCTGTATGCCATTCCACGGAATCTTTGCAGATAAAGTAACCGTATAAACTGTATTTCCTTCTTCGTCTGCCTCAGTACGATTCCAGCTTATCTCATACTCCGCCTGATTTAAATGATTGGTAAAATCAGATGCCTGCACAAAGGTCTCACCATCCATGGTTCCTGCCATATTGTATACATTGACATTTTTTATCACAGCGGTATTCTCTTCGGTTTCCATTTTGTGCTGATACATACCGGATGAAACATACCAGGTATCTTCCTTAAGATTTCCCTGTGCCTCTGTCTCCGTCTCTGTGGCATGGATCCCTTCCACTGCTTCTGTTTCTGTATTTCCTGCTGCTTCCCTGTCTGCATCTTTCTCCTTTGGTCCGCATCCATCCAGCATTCCCAGTACGACAATGCAAATCAAAGCTGCCGCCCATATTTTCTTCTTCATTTCCTGCTCCTTCATTCTATCCATAAAACAATATATTCGTTCTTATCCCCGCATGCGATTGGTTGCACACGGACTTTACGATTATACCGTAGATGAAGGGGAAGTGCAAGGAGTATCTGCTCTTCCTGTTGCTTTCCGGCTGACTATAATCTATCTACTCATATTATAGTTTACTTTGATAATTCTCTAACTGCCGAAAAGTACCGGCTATATTTACAGCATCCACTCTCACATCAAAAATGATAATATAATCCATCTGTGATACAACTACCTCACGATAACCTCTCCTAGCAAAATATACCTCTCTGCACTCTGTGAACTGAAATGAGATTAACCTCCAGCCTGTCATAAATAATATCAATACTATCCCAACAGACGCTTTACTGTCTGTTCATTCTTTAAGGAATAAATTAAATGGCGCACACGATTATCAAGCAATTTCTCCGTATATGCTGTAACATTTATTTTATATGTCATACTTTGCCCACATTTCTCTAAGTGCTGTTCTGACAGTTTTTACCTGTCCTGTCCCTATCTGCTTTTCAGATATTTCAATATCTCTGTACATAACAATTCGTCTCATGGTTGACTCATAAGTCTCCATGTTCCTATACATCTTTCGTAATACAAATTGTTTTCTCTTCTTTATGGCATATACCAGGTATCCCCATTTTGTTCCAATTTATACAGACCGTCTGCACAAATTCTATCCTCTTTCTTTATCTTCACTCTCCTGCTGTTGAAGATAAAACATTGCCTTTTGAGTTTCAATCTCCGCTTTCAGTTCTTCTTTTGTCGGCAGGGATAATTTATACTTGGACGCAAATAATTGTTCATTGCCGTGCATAACAGAATAACGGGCAATATCATCATCTGTATCAGAGCAAAGAACAATACCAATTGTTGGGTTATCGCCCTCACTGCGTTTCAATTCATCATACATACGAATATACATATCCATCTGTCCTACATCTTGATGTGTTATCTTCTCTGCTTTCAAATCGATGAGGACGAAGCATTTCAATATGTAATTGTAAAACACAAGGTCGATATAATAGTCTTGCTTTTCCGTATGAATATGCTGTTGCCTTGCCACAAAAGCATATCCCTTTCCAAGCTCCATCAAGAATTTCTGCAAATTGGAAAGAATACTTTTTTCAAGGTCATTCTCTGTAAAATCTGTATTTTGAGAAAATCCTAAAAACTCTGCAACTACCGGATTTTTGATAAATTCCAACTTATCATTCTGATACGGTGCTGTCAATTCCTTCATTTCACTTTCTACAAGCTCTTTTTTCTGTGTTTTGAGCATACGGTAATAATACTGAGAAGAAATGTTTCTCTGCAAAGTGCGAACACTCCAAGTCTGTTCTGTAGCTTCTTTCTCATACCAGTCACGAGCTTCAGAGTTTTTGACCTGTAATAATGTTCTATAATGCGACCACGAAAGCAGAACACCGGATTGTCTACACGCCGTGTCGACAATTTCAGGAAAAGTTTTATAAAACTTTAGGCAATGATATAAATTACTTCTATCATATCCTTTTCCATAACGCTGAGTCAGTTCTTTAGAAATTTTCTTTATTACCTCTAA
>ULTU01042224.1_pt1 | contig 11730 bp, 4 predicted proteins | sample 1957861 | NCBI WGS metagenome assembly ULTU01 (sample SAMEA4835742, study PRJEB28245) | human gut metagenome | biome: gut microbiome; material: fecal sample | place: Denmark | collected 2008
TTATATGATGGAAGGGCTGGAAGATATATGGTACAATACCCAAGGAGAGAAACAGGTTACTTTCCGGAACATACCTCCGGGAAAATACAACTTCAAGATTAAAGCCCGACTACGGAACCAGGAGTGGGAGGAAAAGATAGCCACTCTTCCCATTACCATTCATCCTCCCTTCTGGCTGGCATGGTATGCCAAATTGGTATATTTCTTTATAGCCGTTACTCTCATCTATATCATAATCAGTTTCTATAAGCGTAAGCTGGATCTGGAAAGCAGTCTCGAAGTAGAACGCAAAAACAGCCAGAACAAGCAAGAGCTGAATGACGAACGCCTCCGTTTCTACACCAACATCACCCATGAATTGCGCACTCCCCTCACGCTGATATTGGGGCCACTGGAAGATTTGCTCAGTGACAACAGCCTATCTCCCAAGCACGCCAACAAAATCAGTATCATACATGATAGTGCCGCCCGCCTGCTGAACCTTATCAACGGCATACTGGAATTCCGCAAAACAGAAACCCAGAACCGCAAGCTATCCGTGGCGCGGGGTGACATTTCCGAACTGGTACAGGAAATAGGGTTGCGCTACAAGGAACTGAACCGGAATCCCAAAGTCAACTTCCATGTCTGCATCAATACGGAAGAAACCCAACTCTTCTACGATGCGGACATGCTGAACACCATCTTGAACAATCTCTTGTCCAATGCAGCCAAATATACCTCGGAAGGCAGCATCACTCTCACCTTGGACTGTGTGGAGGAAAATGGTGTGAAGTATACGGAAATCAGCGTCAGCGATACCGGGCATGGAATAGCTCCGGAAGCCCTGCCGCACATTTTTGAACGATACTACCAGGCCAACAGCCCATATCAGGCTTCCGGCTCGGGCATCGGGCTGGCTCTGGTGAAAGGATTGGCCGACTTGCACGAAGCCACCCTCAACGTCACCAGTCAACTGGAAGTAGGTACTACCTTCAGACTGCGCCTCCTGACGGACAATATTTATCCTAATGCCTTGCATAACGATGTGCATCCGTCAAAGGGAGAAACCGAAAAAAGCCCATCGGCAGAAGAAAGCCAAACAGCAGAGGAGCAAGCAGAAGACGCCCGCCCACTACTGCTTGTGGTAGAAGACAATCCCGACATACGCGAATACATCCGCCACTCCCTCAGTGATGATTTTGATATATTGACGGCTGAAGACGGCAGCGAAGGCTGGACTTTAGCGCAGGAAAGGATTCCCAATATCATCGTCAGCGACATCATGATGCCGGTGATGGACGGTATCCAACTTTGCCGGTCGGTAAAAGAGGACATACGAACCAGTCATATCCCCATCATCCTGCTGACGGCCAAAGACTCCCTGCATGATAAAGAAGAAGGTTATACAGCCGGTGCAGACTCCTACCTGACGAAACCATTCAGTGCCAAGCTATTGCACAGCCGTATCAACAATCTGCTGGAAGCACGCAAGAAACTGGCAGCCAGCCTGACGGAGGTTGTCCCCCATCCGGCGGAACCGACAACAGCAACCGATACATTAAACCCGCTGGACAACGAATTCCTTCAACGCATCACACAAATCATTGAAGACAACCTGGAAATGGAGAAGATGGATATTGCTTTCATTGCCGATAAAATGTGCATGAGCCATTCTACCCTCTACCGGAAGATAAAGGGAGTAGCAGATATGTCGGCCAACGAATTTATCCGTAAGGTGAAAATGAGGAATGCCGTAAAGCTGTTGCTCTCCGGAAAATACTCCATATCGGAAATTTCCTACATGACGGGATTCAGCAGCGTCACCTACTTTAGACAATGTTTCAAGAATGAGTTCGGAATGGCACCGAGCGAATACATGAAACAAAAGTAACAAGGAGAGGTGAATCGTTTCTTTACCCCAATTATCGAACTGACGTTATTTTAAGAACCGGAGCAATATCATTGACTCGTTTTTCAGGCATATTTACCAGTAATCCTTGACCGGTACGCGTAAATGTGACTTTACCGTAGCCCGGCAACTCTACTTTACGAATCTTGTTTTTTATTTATTCAACATGAAAAGGCTTGCCCAGCACCAGCTTGTCTCCGGACAAATCGACCTCGAACAAATGGGGAATCCGGACATACTTCCCATTCACTTCCTTATGGCTGTGCACGGCCATCAACCATTTCCCGTCCAACGTCTGGAACAACATTCCATGTCCGAAATCAGGAGGGGTAATCGGCTCTTCTTCCTGTATCCACGGCCCGTCCAAAGTGCCGCTCTCCGAATAGGCAACTCCTTGCGTGTAATTCTGGAACACCCAGCTCGTCCATATCATTCCCAATCGTCCGGTAGCCGTCCTGAACAGCCACGGGCCATCAGTAACCCTATTCGGCAATACCTTGTCTCCCATCCTCTCACGGCTCCACGGGGATTCACTGGAACGGAACAAAATCTTACCCTTACCGGCAGAACCGCTCAAATCGGGTTTCAACTCTATTTTCTCTACCGTACCGTTCCAGTTCTGCAACCATTCATGACAATAAACCATATAAGGTTTCCCATCCTTGTCCACCCAGAAAGTCCCGTCGAGCGTAGCCATGGAGGCAGGAAGATAAATGGAATCTTTCATCGGCCGATAAGGACCGCCCGGACTGTCACTGACCAACACATGACTGGCACGGCGGGGGATTACATTCCCTTTCACCGTATCAATCTTTACGGCGTTATTCGTGAAAGTAGCAAAATAATAATACTTATCTTTATATTGGTGCAGCTCTGCCGCCCATATTTCCGGCTTAGCCCCCATCCATGACAACGAATCCGTCTCCGCCACTTTATGCGGTCCATCCCACAAGGCAAGGTCTTTGCTCTTCCAAAGCTGTCCGCCGGTACCGGTCATATAATACATGCCCGTCTTCTTGTCGGCCAAAATACAAGGGTCGCTCAGCCGGATTGAGTCCAGAGGGACATGGCTTCCGATGCCGTTTCTTTTCTTCCAGTACTCTTCCAGCCTGTCGGCTTCTTCCTTTGTTATTTGAATGACAGAGCCATGCTTGGGCGACCGGAAGTTCACCGCCTTCATCACTCCCTCATTGAAATGGCCCAACGGCTTGAAGTGCACAAAATCCGTTGTCTCACAGAAACCGAAGTTATGGGGATTTATGCTGAATATGTCGTACATCACCACCCATTTATCCTCACCGATGCGCTTCCACACATTGGGTGCTTCGCAAGCGCCCGGCTCAAAATCGACCCACTTCGAATCATAACGGTAACCGCCATGGATGCTATCGGAAAATGCCATCCGGATACCTCCGGGATTCTCCTGAGCCACATACATCATACAGTATCTACCATCGGGCAAGGGTGTGATATCAGCATCCAGCACCTGAATTTTAGGGTCGGGATAGCTGAAGAGCAGTTTAGGTTCGGTCACCAAGCGAGTGAAATCATCATCGGTATAGGCATAGTAAAGCTGTGTCTTGCCATTGCCGATACGCATCGTAAAATAAATCATCATCTTCCCGGCTACCGGGTCGTATGTAGTTTCGGGCGCCCATGCGCAACCTATATTGCCAAACTTTTCGGGAAAAGCCTTGTCGATACGCACATTGCTGCGCGTCCAATGGATAAGGTCATGAGACTTCATCAGCACCAGCGCACGGTTGTTTCCCCAAGAATAGAGCTCGCCGTCACGTTCCCATTGCGTGTCGCGCAGGCCTTTCTCTTTGGCAAAGATATGCAGGTCTGTCATACAGAGATAGAAAGCACCGTCCGGGCCACGGGAGATGTGGGGATCGCGAACTCCGCGTTGTTCGGCAATACTGTCACCGCCAATCACAGGCTGTCCGTCGTTCACGGCGGTAAAGGTATAGCCGTCACGGCTGACAGCCATGAAGATGCTATGGGTAGGGTCGCTGAAAAACACAAAAAGATAGGCTCCCATATCTTTTTCGCGAGGTGGCTCGGACTTCCACTGTGCCGATAAAGGAATACTAAACAATAAACTTACAAGCAATACCAATCCCGCCTTTGCAGAACCGGCAATTGATACAATCAAAGGGTGTTTCATGGTTACTATAATTTAAACTTTACAAATATAAGCCATTCAAAAGAGAGCAAGAGGGTAGAATTCATTCATTATGGTAGGACAAATAGTTCAAAGCTACAGCAATGCCATAAAAAAGGCCATCTTTCCCTTGCTGAGGAATGAACCTAAAGCCAACTCCTGTCCTTATAAAAGCTGAGGCTATATTCCGAAGGTTCTCACTCCCGAATATAGCCTCAACAAACTGTGCTAAAAACTATTTTTATTCCACACCGATTTCATGCTTCACCGGCATCATGATGAACGTAAACTCATAATCAGCGTATGGCACCAGATACTCCGGACGTGCAATGCGTCCCCAGCTATCTTCACAACCCAGACCAGCCTGCACCTTGTCGATGCAGAGATTAGTCAGATCAGCTTCGTCCACCTCTTGAGAGTGTCCCTGCTGCTTGTCCAAGCCCTCATCCAAAGACTCGATGGTATAGTGCAAGGCAGATGCGGAGAAGGGAGCGGCAGCCACAATCTTGATGCCGTTGCCGGATTGATCCAACATCTTCCACCAGCGGATATCGGTCTTTGTACCATTTTCTTGCGGACGGATGTAAGGATAGAACTGTTCTGTCACACTCTGGCGATAGATACCCAAATCCGTACAATGATTACGGTCGATATAGTTTTCAACCGGACCGCGTCCATAATATTCGACAGTTTCAAAGCTGCGGGGCATAGGCATCTGCAAACCGAAACGGAACATGTTCGATACGTTGGCATTCTTGTCGGCTGTCAACTTCTGGGTTACCTTGATGGCACCGGCATTGTTGATGACATAAGTCAGGTTCAGTTTGGCAGAAACGCCCGGCATATCGTAAACCGATTCTACGATGACCTGGTTATTCTCCGTACGCTGATTGAAAGAAGTCAGCTTGATTTCCGGGTTCTTCCAAGCAATGTACTTGCGTTGCAGGCCTGCACCGAAGTCATTGTCGGTAGGAGCGCGCCAGAAGTTGGGCGTCAGTGCCTCACCGTCCTTAATCATATTTTGTCCGTTCACTTCGTATTTGGTCAGATAACCGTTGTGCTTGTCGATTTCCATACGGAAAGCATCACCGGAGACGATGAGATACTTCCAATCGTTTGTCTGCACTTGGGGAGCTGTCACCCCGATGTTGCTCTGTTCGTAGTTCTTCAGTTCCATGGAAGGAGCCTTGTAAGAATTGAGCGTCAACTGGTCTTTTGCCACCACATGGCCGGCAGGCAGCAATCCTTCACGATTCTTCAGTTTGTAGGAAACATTCAGCAACCATTCGGTGCATTGGCAGGTCTTGCCCAAGTCCAGCTTCACCTTGGCAGTCTGCTGAGGAGCCACATTCAGATTGTCTATACGGCCGGTGCGTATCACTTTTCCACCTTTCAGCACCTCCCACTCCATATAATAGGCGGAAAGATCGCGGAAGAAGTACTCATTGTACACATTGATTTCACCATTCTTCAAATCAACCGGAGTGGTCCAGATGTCCTGATAGATACGGCCTACTTCGTACATGTGGGGATTGGGCACACGGTCGGGGCTGATAAGGCCATTGTCACAGAAGTTGACATCACTGGCATCAAAACGGTTGAAATCGCCGCCGTATGCATAAATCATCTTGCCGTTCTTACCTGTCCAGCGTACAGACTGATCGACGAAGTCCCAAATGAAACCTCCTTGGAATTTAGGATACTTGCGCACCAAGTCCCAATACTCCTTGAAACCTCCTTCAGAATTACCCATGGCGTGGGCATATTCGCATTGGATAAGAGGTTTCGTCATGGAAGCATCCTCGCAATACTTCCGGCATCCCTCATAGCCATAGTACATAGGGCAGTAGATATCCGTCTTGCCATTCTTGCCGGCTTGCTCGTACTGGCAGGCACGGCTGGGGTCTTCGGCCTTCACCCAATCGTAGGCGGCTTCGAAGTTAGAGCCATAACCGGCTTCGTTGCCAAGCGACCAGAAGATGATACTGGGATGATTGAAGCCGCGCTGCACATTGCGCTGGTTACGTTCCAGATGCGCCTTTCTATAATCGGCACGCTTGGCCAGTGTTTTCTCTCCATACCCCATTCCGTGAGACTCGATATTCGCTTCGGCCACTACATAAATGCCGTACTGGTCGCAAAGGTCGTACCAGAGATTATTGTCAGGATAATGGCAGGTACGTACGGCATTCAAGTTGAATTGCTTCATCACCTGGATATCCTGCAACATGCGTTCGCGGGAAACCACATAACCGCCATCCGGGTCCATCTCATGACGGTCGGCACCCTTGAAGAGGACCGGTTGTCCGTTCACAAGAATCTGCGCCCCTTTCAGTTCTATCTTGCGGAAGCCTACCTTTACGGGAATCACTTCACCACTGCCTTGCAGGGTTGCGCGCAGAGTATATAGATAAGGTGTTTCTGCCGTCCACTTATGAGGGTTTTCCACATTCATTGAGACGATGCCGTTGCCTTTGCCCGTGGCAGTCGCCACCTGCGCTCCGGCAGCATCCAACAGTTCGAGGCTAACATTGCCGCCACCCTTCACATCGAGCTGCACTTTCAGAGAACCGTTCCGGTAGTCGGCGTCCAGGTCGGGAGTGACGCGAATGTCCTGAATACGCTTCTTATCACGGGCATAGAGATAGCAATCACGACCTACACCGCTGTAACGGAAGAAGTCCTGGTCTTCCAGATAAGTACCATCGCACCAGCGGAATACCTGGAAGGCGATGAGATTCTTCTGGCCGGGCTTGAGGTAAGGAGTCAGGTCAAATTCAGCTTCGAGTTTGCTGTCTTCGCTGTAACCGACGTAACGACCATTTACCCAAAGATAGATGTTGGAGGTGACAGAACCGAAATGGGCCATGATATCCTTGTTCTTCCAATCGGCAGGCACCACAATCTCACGGCGATAAGAGCCTACATGATTATTCTCAGTGGGTACCTGAGGCGGATTGTTCTGAAACTGGTTACGCCAAGCATAGCCGACATTCACATAGATGGGGTCGCCAAAACCGTTCAGCTCCCACACACCGGGGACAGGCATGCTGTGCCAACCCTTGTCGTTATAGCCCACACGCCAGAAGTCGGTAGGGCGGGCATCGGCATCCTTCACCCAGAAGAACTTCCAAGTGCCGTTCAGTGTCATAAAGTTGGCAGATTGTTCTTTCAAGCCTTTGGCGGCAGCATCTGCCGATTCATAAGCAAAATAATTGGTGTGCATGGGGGCACGGTTCACGGCATTGACTTCAGGGTCGAGCCATTCGTTGAAAGACTGCGCGCTTGCGGACAAGGCCAAAGCTGCGAACAATCCGGTAATGAGATGTTTCTTCATGATAATTAGTTTAAAAATGGTAATAGCAGCATAGGGAATACTCCGAAGGCCGCTACAAAAATAAGGCGAATTAAGCAGATTCAAGAAGAGAATCAGCTCAAAAAAGAGGAATCTTTGCTCGCAAGGCACTTTTCATCCCTCATTTCCTCAAAGGGAAGGGGAAAACAAGCTTTTCCTTCTCCCCTCCCCCTCAGAATGAAATGTCAGTGCAGGCGATACACACCGAATGAACGCGGTTGCAACTCCAGGTCAAGGGATTGTGCCCCGACTTGTACAGGACGGATGCGGGGAACGATAGTTTCCTGCTCCAACGTATTCACTGCCTTCCAATCACAATTCTGCAGATAAGTGCACGAACCGGAAACGAGCCGGCGTTTCTTCATCCCGTTGAAATTGATTTGTACTTTTGCCGGAGTACTTCCTGCGTTCACTATTTTCAGGATAATTTCTCCCGTAGGAGCATCGAGGGCTGCCGTGGCATAGAGACTGTCTTGTCCGGCTACCGGCTTTCCGTCCATCTGCAAGCCCAGGACATCGGTACCGGCATTCATGCCATACATCTGCTGAACGTAATAGTTCGGTGTACGCATCATGTGGAGATTGTCGAACCAGATAAGGTCCGGATTCCACTGCCAGGCATCCACATGGGCAAACAAAGGAGCGTAAGTGGCAAGATGCACCACATCGGCATTACGCTCCAGTCCTGTCATGAAAGCAGCTTCGGAGAGAGCGGCAAGGAAGTTATTGGCTTTTCCTGTGGGATGGTCGTGGGAAGCATACTCACCGGCAAAGACTTTCGGACCCTTACGGTCGTAGTTGTCATAACGGGCAGCATTGGCAAAGAACCAGTCGGGTGCCATGTAATAATGCTCGTCCACCAGGTCCACACCAATGCGCTTCATCTCGGGCCAGAGGTAATCGAACTTGTCGCCACCGGCGCTGGGACCGGAAGAGCCGACAATCTTGATGGTGGGATACTTGGCGCGGATGGCTTTGGTAAAGGCTTCCAAACGCTCGGTATATACCTTGTCCCACTGTTCATTACCGATACCGATCATCTTGAGGTTGAACGGCTCGGGGTGTCCCATCCCGGCACGCACTTTTCCCCAAGTGGAGGTGACGGGGCCGTTGGCAAATTCGATGAGGTCAAGGGCATCCTGCACATACGGGTCGAGTTCGTCGAGGGGCACTACCTCGTTGCTTTCGTACTGGCAAGAAAGGCCGCAGCTCAATACCGGAAGCGGCTCTGCACCAAGGTCCTCACTGAGCAGGAAGTATTCGTAATAGCCCAAGCCGAGACTTTGGAAATAGTCGGGGAAAGCCTTGTGCTTGAAAGTATAGTTCCAACGGTTCTCGTTCAGCGGGCGATTCTCTACCGGACCGACGGAGTTCTTCCACTGATAGCGGGTAGCAAGGCTGTTGCCCTCGATGATGCAACCGCCGGGAAAGCGGAACACACCGGGATTGAGGTCATAGAGCGCTTGGACGAGGTCGGCACGCAAGCCGTTCTCCCGGTTCTTCCAGGTCTTGACGGGGAAGAGGGAGATATGGTCCATATCGACCGTACCTTCCGTCAGCAAAACTACGCGCAGACGCGAATGGGTATCGGTAAAGGGAGACTTGAGGAGAACCGTCTGTTTTTGCCAGTCGCTACCGCTGATTTCGATTTCTTTCTTCAGGAGATTCTCGCCGTTGGAGTTCACCAGTTCGACAGAGAGCTTCATGGGGCGTGCATCAGGAGTACGCGTATAGGCGGTAAAGCGGTATTCCTCGCCTTGCTTCAGACCGATGCCGCGATAACCTTCGTTGTCGAGTCCGGCACGCAGCAGACCACCGTCATTGACGATACGCACGTAGTGGGGATTACGGTCAAAGCAGGGCTGTGCGTCCTGCACCGTCACGTTGCCAAAGGGCACCCACCCGACAAAAGGCTGCGGGAACTCAAAGGAACGGTTCTTCACCAGTTCGGCGTAGAGGCCGCCGTCGGCACCAAAATTGATGTCTTCGAAGAAGATGCCGTACATCGTAGGCTGTATCCTGGCTGTCGGCCGGGACACATCGACGGTCATCACATGCTGTGCCTGCACACCCAGGGCGCAGGACAATAGAAGGGTTGCAATCAGTTGTTTCATATAAGCTGTTCAAATGTTATAGTAATACGGAAATCATTTATAAGAAGAAGAGTCCTCTATGTTTTGAGACGATAAGGCTTCCACTTCCATCGGGAGCCACACCTCCATCCGGCCTTCACCGCGATGTGCCCAGGCATAATAAGGAATCAGCGTCAGCTTCACATCCTTCGTGGCAAGGCGGCCCGTGGCATCATAGCTCAAGGCTTGCGCATCGGTGGTGATTTCGTTGATACCACCCAGCAGTTCAGGTTTTTCCATTACCTGGAACTTAGGATGCCGGTTCAGCAATACGGTGGAAATGTTGAAGTCATTGTCCGGCCATTCGGCGCAATACACCAACGGACCACGCTCAATCGCCGCACGGCCACGGTCGGCAGCAACCTTGTCATTGGCTTTCACCACACGCGGCTGCATGTCGAAATGAATCTCCACAACATCCCCTTTCTTCCAACGGCGGTTGATGCCGAGATAACCGTTCTTCAATTCTCCCTGCACCTCCTGTCCGTTGACAGACACATGATAGGCAAGTTTCTCCTTATCAATATACGAATACAAATCACCCGGTAACACACTGCCACGTACCCAGCCCGGAATACGGACATTCATGGTAAAAGGCTGGTTGCCCTTTGCCACCGTCAGCCGTATGTCACCATTCCAGGGATAAGAAGTCTCCTGCTCCAGCACCACGTTTTTCCCGTTCACCTTCAGCTCGGCACGGTTGGAGAGGAAAAGGTTGACATACACTTTGTCGTCCTTCACGGCATAGACATAGCCCGGCAGCGAGGGAATGAAGCGGCTGATGTTGCTGGGACAGCAGGCACAACCGAACCACGGCTGGCGCGTAATCGTATGGTCGGCATTGAACCGGTACTTGCCGTCACAAGCCAGCGGATTGGGGTAGAAGAAGCTCCCACCGTCCAGCGAAACACCGGAGATAAGCCCGTTATAGAGCGAGCGCTCCAGCACGTCAAAGTACTTGGCATCCCCATGCAGCAGGAACAGCCGATAGTTGGTATAGACATTGCCGATGGCGGCGCATGTCTCGTTATAGGCCGTCAGGTTGGGCAGTTCGTAATTGTCACCGAAGGCCTCGCCTGCATGGCGCGCACCCACGCCGCCGGTGATATATATCTTCTTGTTCACGATGTTCTCCCAAATGCGGTCGATGGCATGAATATAGGAAGTGTCTCCCGTGATGGCAGCCACATCCGCCATGCCCGAATACATATACTCTGCACGCACGGCATGGCCCACTGCCTCATCCTGCTCCAGCACGGGCTTGTGCGATTGCAAATAGACATCCTTGCGTGCCGTGGTGCCGCGCGCGTCAAGAAAGAACTTGGCTTGTTCGAGGTACTTCTTGTCTCCCGTCACGGTATAGAGGCGCACCAACGCCATTTCGGCAATCTGGTGTCCGGGAATCACGCGTTTCTGTCCGGCGCCCTCACCGATATTCTTGCATATACAGTCGGCATAACGGATGGCTATATCCAGAAAGTTGCGCTTGCCCGTAGCCTGGTAGTGGGCCACGGCACCTTCTACCATGTGTCCCAGATTATAAAATTCATGGCTCAGATTCTCCACTTCCGACCAACGCTCGGGTCCCGACCATTCGTGCGGATGCTTGGGGTTCATCGTACGGGCGGTATAAAGATACCCGTCCGGTTCCTGGGCGGCGGCAACGATTACCAATACGCTGTCAATATACTTCTCCAGTTTCTTGTCCGGATAAGTCTGGAGTGAGTAGCTGGCTCCTTCGATGGTTTTGTAAACATCGGTATCATCGAAAGAAAAGCCGCCCACTTTATAGGTTTCGCTGGGATGGGCCGCCTTCACGAAGTTTTCATACCGCCCCGTCTCTTCGCATTTTCTGAAAGCCAGGGGGATGGTCACTTCGCGGTTTGCCCGGAGGCGTTGCCCCCAGAAGCTGTCCGTTACTTTAACAGAAGTGAAAGGCACCGGGTCGATGGGATAGCCCGAATGCAACGTCTGCTGCTTTTGCGCCGACGTGCTGCCGGCCATGGCTGCAACAAATGCCAATGTCAATACTTTTTTCATGGTAGTTCTTCTATTTTCATTTCTTCTTGTCTATGTTCTGATGGATGCGTATCACCGTAAACGAGTAGGCGGGCAGGACGTAAGGAAACTCCGCGCCGCTGATGTCGAAAGCGGAAGTCGTGGAACGTGCCTGCTTGTCTTTCGG
>ULTU01083626.1_pt1 | contig 11700 bp, 10 predicted proteins | sample 1957861 | NCBI WGS metagenome assembly ULTU01 (sample SAMEA4835742, study PRJEB28245) | human gut metagenome | biome: gut microbiome; material: fecal sample | place: Denmark | collected 2008
AGTTTATTAAACGTCGTTACGAATATCGCCCTCCGTTTGCCGTAGGTAAACGGAGGGCGGATACCCGCCCCGAAATTTTTTAAAAATATATTACAAATTCATATCGAACCAACCGTCCCCGCCCGAAGAAAAATCTTCGGATGAGTCGGCGTTCTCTTTCTGACTGACCGATTCCGTCGTTTCGGTGTTTTTTTCATATACGGAATCTTCGCCGTCGGACTTTTTCTCTCCGCACGCAAAAAGCATAAATGCCATAGTAAAGACAAGAACGACCGAAAATAAACGCATTAAAAAAAATTTTTTCATCGCACAATCACCTCATTCTACCTTTAATTTTAACACGGATTAAGCATAAAATAAATATTTAATTTAACTAATTTATTTCTTTTTTTGCTTATATTATCTATCAAACACGTATAACCCTCTTCTTTTTTACTCAGGACTTCCGTTACCCAATCATTGCGAACATCGCATTTTGAGACGGTTGCATACTGTCGTCCGATTGTATTTTTACGGATTGTTTAAGCCGTATATCCCTGCTTGACGCGCCTACTTCTATTTCAAAAACGCCGTTTTCGACAAGCCATTTATCGTAGACCGTACTGTAATATGCAAACGAACCGAAATCCAGCTTAATCTCTATTCGTTTGCTCTCGCCCGCTTTTATCAAATCTTTGGAATATCCTTTCAATTCGCGCAAAGGTCTTGCAACCAAAGCAACTACGTCGCGAACGTACACTTGAGAAACCTCTTTACCGTCAACCGACGAAACGTTGCTTATCGTATAAGAAACGGTAAAATCCGTATCTCCGGTTTTAACAACGCGTAAATCGGAATACTTGAATTTTGCATAAGATAAACCGAACCCGAATTCATACCTTACCGGTATATCGTATTTGTCGTAATATCTGTACCCGACGAAAACGCCTTCGCTGTAAAAAACCGCTACGCCGTCGCCTATACAGTCTTTCATATACGAACTTTCAAGAGACGTGGGAAACGTTTGAGAAAGTTTTCCGCTCGGACAGGTTTTTCCGAGAATTATATCGGCGAGAGCCTCGTTTACGCCTTCACCGGCGTATCCGGCAAAAATAATCGCCTTAACCGCACTTTCAAACGCGCTTACGTCCACCGCGTCGCCCGACTCTATAACCGCTATTACGTTATCGTTATATTTAGCCGTTTCGAGAATGAATTTTTCCTGCTCGGCGCGTAGCCTTATCGTATCGCGATCGCCGCCCTCATAAAACTTGTCCGCACCTTCGCCCACAACGATGATAACGGCATCAGCCCCGAAAGCAAGGGAATATGCGTCTTTTGCATTACTGAACGACAATTCGTTCACCCCGACCTCATAGCCGATTTCGCTTTCGCATCGGCATCTCAAAGCGTCGCTTAAAGACGGAATATCATACTCCGTCGGCACGGCGGACGATCCGCCGCCGCCTATTGCGGGTTTTGCGGCAAGGTAACCGATAACGGCTATTTTTTCATGCTTTCCTCCTTTGAGCGGTAAAATATTATCTTGGTTTTTGAGCAAAACCAATCCTTCCCCGGCTATTTCCACAGCATATCCGTGTCTGCTCTCCGCCGGGGTACAAGCCTTCTTTTCGGAAGTATTGTTTTTTTGCAACAATTCTATTATCCGATCTACTGCATCGTCTATCTGCCTGTCGGTTATATATCCTTTTTCGTATGCGGACTTTAAATCATTATAGTTGTTTTTGTCGTAGGGCATACGCAAATCAAGCCCTGCACGAAGCGATTTATATGCGCTATGCACAGCATTCCAATCGGATACGACTACACCTTTAAAACCAAGTTCCTCGCGTAAAAGTTTGGTTAATAATTTCGGATTTTCACAAGCGTAAACGCCGTTTACCGGATTATACGACGCCATTACGGTCCACGGTTTTGCCTGCAACGCAATCTCAAACGGTTTTACGTATATCTCGCGCATAGTCCTTTCATCGCATTCGCTCGACTGCATTGCCCGTTCCGTTTCAAGATTATTAAGGCAAAAATGTTTCAAACTCACCCCGACTCCGCGACCTTGCACACCTTCTATATAACTTTTTGCCATAGTACCCGCAAGATAAGGATCTTCCGAAAAATATTCGAAATTCCTGCCGCAAAGCAAGGATCTTTTTATATTTACGCCGGGCGCAAGCAATAAGTCTATTCCGTTATCTATGCACTCATCGCCTAATACTCCGCCGTCTGTTTTTGCCGCTTCCTTGTTCCAACTGTTTGCTATCACGGTAAGCGACGGCATGGCGGTCGCGGGAACCGCTTTGCTTTTGCCGTTTTCATCCTTACGGAAAGTGCGTAAGCCGTGCGGTCCGTCGCTCATAGTAATCGACGGCAACTTACCGTCAAGCGTTTCCAGACTCATAGAATGCTCTTTACCGCATAAAAGTATCAACTTTTCATCTAAATTCAAATCTTTGGCGTTCATATTTTCATTATACATCAGCTATAAGAAAAATTAAATACTTATTTTAATTCAGTTGTTTCTTTTTTTTGTTGTCTTATACGAGAAAACCCGTTTTCCGTTTACAAGTCAAACGTTTAAATGCTATAATCAATCAAACTTAAAAATCGGAACTTTAAATTATGACAACAAATTATCAATATTATTACGAATTTGACGATAGCGCGGACGAGGTGATTTTTCACCGCCACGATATGCCGTCGCCCTGGATAAACTATCTTACCAACGGCACGCTTTTTACCATGATTTCGCAAGCGGGCGGCTCGCTCTCCTGGTACAAGTCCCCCGAAATATGGCGCATAGGCAGATACAACTTTTACAATCTGCCCACCGACGGAAACGGACTATTTATATATATTAAGGATAAAAAGACGGGCAAAGCGTGGAACCCCACCGTTATCCCCTGCGACGTTAAACCCGACAAATGGCACTCCGCCCACGGTTTCGGCTACACCCGTTTTCACGCCGAAAAAGACGGCGTTACCGTCGATTTAAACTGCTTTATCGGCACGGAAAACGTGCTTATTTACGATATGAATATCTCCGCCGAAACCCAACGCGAAATAAGCGTTTTCGCCTGCCGCGAAATGGGGCTTATGGAATATCTCCGCGAAGTGCAATGGCAATGCTACTGCAAGGCGAGCAACAATATTTTGTACGACGAAAAAACGGACAGTCTTTCCTATGAATATTTCGTGGACGCGCAGGCTCGTCCCGACGAAACGCCCAAAGTGTTTTTCGCCGCGAATATGCGTTCGGCTTCGCACGACGGCAGCCGCAAGAGTTTTATGGGCAATTACCGCGATTTCAAAAACCCGATTTCGCTCGAACGGGGTTCTTGCGGCAACAGCGACCTTAAAGGCGGCGAAGCCTTGTTCGCAATGCAGTTCGATTTGACGGTAAGCGAAAAGCCGCTAGATCTAAGCGTGTTTTTGGGTACTTACGCTCAGACCGAAAGCGTTGAGCCGCTTTTAAACAAACTACGCGAAAAAAACTATGCCGCAAAGCAATTTGAAAGCGTTAAAAATCGCCTTATAGAGCGGAAAAAGTATTTTTCGGCGGATATTCCCGACAAAGATATGCAACGTATGGCAAACGTATTCAACCCCTTGCAGGCTTACGTAAACTTTCTTGTCTGCCGCGAAATTTCTTTCTATGCGACGGGTACCGTTCGCGGAATAGGTATGCGCGACGCCGCGCAGGACGTACTTGCAAACGTTTTATACGACCTGCCCGCATCGGAAGAGAAAATTTTACTGCTTTTGGGGCAACAATACAACTGCGGCAAAACCAACCATTATTTCTACCCAATCGAAAAACGCGAGCCGCTTGTGAGCGACCGCAGCGACAATCATTTGTGGCTTGTTTACGCCGTGTATAAAGTAATCTGCGAATGCGGAAAAACCGACTTTTTATATAAAACCGCCCCTTACTACGACGGCGGCAAAGGTACGGTTTTGGAGCATATAGAAAAATCCGTTGCATATACGGTAAACCACCTCGGCGAACACGGCTTGCCGCTTATGCTCGGTTCGGACTGGAACGATATGCTCTCCAACGTTTGCAAAGAGGGCAAAGGCGAAAGCGTATTCGTATCGCAAATGCTCGTGCTTGCCTGCAAGCAGTTAAAGGAAATTTACGCGATTATCGGCAAGGACGATAAAACACTTGACGAGATTATCGCTCAACAAGAAAAAATCCTCAACGATTTTTGCTGGAACGAGGACAGATTTATCCGCGCCGTTTCGGACGAAGGCTTAAAGATAGGCAATCGCGACGAAAAGTGCGGCGCGCTCTGGATAAACTCGCAAAGTTGGGCGGTTATGTCGGGTTGTTCGGACGAAAAGAAACTTCGCAAATGTATGGAAACGACCGTTTCCACGCTCGACTGCGGTTACGGCTTACTTAAACTCTACCCGCCGCTTCAGAGAAATTATCCGTCCAAGGAACACGAACTGACGTTCGCGCAACCGGGCGTAAACGAAAACGGCGGCGTGTTCTGCCATGCCAACACCTGGGCGATTATAGCCGAATGTATGCTCGGCAACAACAACGAGGCGTACAAAATTTACAAAGAACTCATACCGCATAACATAGTTAAAAAATTCGGCGTGGAAAAATACAACGCCGAGCCGTATATTTATTCTTCCAACATCCGCGCGCCTATGGCACTCGATGCGGGGCAAGCGGGAGTTTCCTGGCTTTCGGGTACGGCGTCCTGGATGATGATTGCTTTGGAAGAATATATTTTCGGCGTTAAACCATGCTTTACGGGGCTTAAAATTAAGCCGTGTATTCCCGACGAGTGGAAAAAAGCAACCGTTAAAAGGTATTTCCGCGGCTGCGAATACACTATCGAAATAGACAACTCGGCGGCTTGCGGCAACACAGTAAAAGAAATCTATTTAGACGGCAAAAAGTTTGACGGCGAGTATATTTTATCTTCCGCCCAGACCGCTTCCGTTAAAATCATAATGGGTAAATAAAAATGTTGAAATTATTTCCGAGAGTAATTCTCGCTGACAAAACTACCGAACTGCGTTTAAGCGGCGACGAACTTATTAACGGAACGAAGGTTACCGTGTCCGTGCAATCCATGGAAAAATACAACGTTCCGCATACGGATAAATATCGAATAGATGAAGATAATCGACTTATAGCCCGAGATATCGTTGTTAATGGCGGCGGAGCGAAGTTTAATTTCACACCCTTCGGCGAGCAACGCCACAGGGTTTATATCGACACGGGCGCAAGAAAAGCGGCGTTCGAAATCTATTCGCTTAAAGAAGATTTATATAAACTAACGCCCTTAAAGGGCGATACGCACCTGCACACCACCGAGTCGGACGGATTGTTTACTCCCACCGAAACGGTTGCGGCATATTACGAGGCGGGATTCGATTATATGGCAATAACCGACCACCACAAATACGCAGGGTCGGCAAAAATGGCGGCGACCATGGACAAAATCGCCGAATATTTTAAGGTCTACCCGGGCGAAGAAGTGCATAATCGCGGAATGGGTTACTTTCATATAATAAATTTCGGTGCAAGCGCGAGCGTGAACGAAATAATAAACGCCGACCCCGACGGAGTTTTTGAAAATATCGCTAAAAACGCCGCCGAGATAAAAAAGCAATACGCCCTGCCCGACTGCATAGACGAAAAAGAATTTGCTTTTCGTCTTTGGGTATCGCAGAAAATACGCGAATTCGGCGGACTGAGCGTTTTATGCCACCCGTATTGGGACGCTTACGGCGAATACAATATGCAAACCCCCATGCTCGAATTTTTGCTTGAAAAGGGAATTTTCGATGCGTTCGAAGTCGTTGACGACGACGATCACACGGGCAACGGCGTAAATCTGCAAACCGCTATGTATAACGAAATGCGCGCAAACGGTATAAAAGTGCCGATAATAGGCGCGTCGGACTGCCACAGCGTTGTTTCGGAAATTTTCGATAAGTTTTACACTTACGCTTTTTGCGAAAGCGCAAACGACGTAAAACAGGCGGTTAAAGACTTAAAAACCGTGGCTATAGAGCGAATAAACGGCGAATACCGCGTTTACGGACCGTTCAGACTAGTTAAATACGCAAGGTTTTTATGCGATAATTTAGAACCGGAAATTAAGGCGATAAGAAAAGGTACGGCAAGCAAAATAGCCGAGGCAATAGAAAAAGAAAACTCCGGAATTATGGCTAAAATAGAGGGCGTTACCCAAAACTACAAAAAAGCCTTTTTCGGAAAATAGAAAGTTTACAATTTTAAAAAGCACGCCTTTCTCAGGCGTGCTTTTACTTTATCCGACAAATATCAAACCATATTTTTTTATAATTTTTTCGACTTCTGAAACGTTCTCGCAATACCTTGCAACCGAGTGCGCGTCGCTGCCGAAGGTAACGAATTTACCGCCGATATTGGCGTACTTTTTTAATATATCCTCACTCGGCATAAACGGCTTTTCGCTTTTAGTGGAAAAATTTATTTCCAAAAATTTTCCGTTTGCGATTATCTCCTTTAAAATATCCGTCAATTCGCAAGAATACTTTTCAAAACTAAAATCCCGCTCGTTTTTCGGCGCGTACCTTGCGGGATAACCTAAATGCCCCACTATCTGCCACGGATAATTCGCATTGACCGATTTATATACTTTTTCGAGGTATTCTTTATATATATCGTCCGTCGGGCGATTTTTCCAACATTCTTTCAGATAACAATCCTTACCGCCGACCAGATGAACGCTGTTTATAACGTAGTCGAATTTATACTTGTCCGCGAGTTCGTCATAACGGCTTTCGGCACGTTCGTCAAAGCCGAATTCTATCCCAAAAAAAATCTTTATTTTTTCGCCGTATACGTTTTTTAGCCTGTCAATTTCGCTTTTATACGCGTCCAACTCGCAAAGCGGAGTTTTATCCCCTGCCAAAAAGCAGTCGTAATCGTAATGCTGAACGAACCCTATACGCTCGTCCCCGCGCTCGATTGCCTTTCTTATATAATTTTCCGTTGCCTCTTCGCAGTCGTAAGAAAACGAAGAATGAACGTGCAAATCCGTTAAATGTCCGTTTTTAATTTCCATACCCGAATTATATCATATTTCTTGCTTTATAACTACAATCAACCGAAAATTTATAGTAAAGTTTTTGTAAACGTTATAATTTTTCAATACTCAATGTCCTCCAAATTTTTCATATACCGTTTTAAGGTTATATAAGTTTGCGAACATTTGTTCGTAAATGTTATACTTATATCACCGAACGGAAAACTATTCGGGAATACATAGATCATTTTTAAGGAGTTACGATTTTATGAAAGAATGGCATTCTCCCGCCAAGTATTTCTGTCTGAATTGCGGCAAACTACGCTACAGAATTAAATCGGACAAGGGACTGACCAAGTTTCAATGCAGTTGGTTTAGCCGAGCGAGATTTGTTTCTTAAATATTGAAGTTATACCGATTTTACGAGAGGCTTCGATATACGATTTTTCTTTAAATCATAAAGAAGAATAGGTTATCGAAGCCTTTTTCGTTATAAAAAAATTTAAAATTTATTTTTAAAGGTGCAGGAAAGTTGCAACTTTATGTGCTAAAATACGGCTACAATCAGCGAAGGGGGTGATACGGATGACGGTAAGCGAACGGCGTCGGGCTATTCTAATAGCCTTATGCAATCGCAGGTTTGACCGCAGGGAAAATCTTGCGAACGAATTCGGCGTAAGCAAACGCACCATAGATAACGACGTTTTGTACCTTTCGCTTACCTACCCCGTATACACCTCTTCCGGCAGGAACGGCGGTATTTTCGTAGACGAAAATTTTAATATAGATTTTAACGAAAATAAGTTAAATCGAAAAGAACTTACTTTATTACAAAAATTATTGCCGACGCTCAATGTCCAGGATTACGCCACGCTGATCGGAATAATCAAAAAATTTACATAAGGAGCAAAACCAAAATGAACACAAGATTACCCTGCTTTGTAAAAAATGCAAGCAACGTGTATCGAACGAAAACCTTTATAGTGAGGCAAGAAATTTCGCTTTGGAATGATCCCGACGGAATGAACGTAACGTTCAGTCGCGACACTATGTATTTGCGGACACCTAAACGGGATAGAGAGTACGAAGAATACTACTCTTGGCGTAAATACTTAAACGGCAGACGATTACCGAGTACAATATACACGAGAAGATATATCTACTGAAAATCGCGGGCGGGAACGGCGGGATAAAAATTAAAATGTAATAACCTTTACAAATAAAGGCGGTTTAAACGAAAAGAAAAAGACGTCGTTTTTTTCGTTACCGCAAAGAAGCGTGTTGCTTCAGGGATAAAAAAGGTTTTTACAGATAAAAATTACAACTTAATAATGCGGAAATCGAAGCGTTCGGAGAGGATAAGCGTAGAATAAACCGCAAAACGCTTTGCTATCGGCGATACGGGCAAATTTAAAAAAGAGGTTAATTTATGGCAAAAAGTTATAATACCGAGCGTAGATGGAGTATCCCTTCCAAGCGCGCCAAAAGTTACGCGGAAGAAAGGAAAGTGAAAGTCCATCAGCACGGGCAAAAAATAGGTAAAGAATTGACGGACTACGAAGCGGGTATGAGATCGGGCTACTTGCAGGCTCAATCCGATTCGGCAGGACTGTACAAGTACAAGAAGGCACTTGCAGAAGGGAAATCCAAAGCAGAGGCAACAAAAATTTCCAGACAAAAAGGAAACAAAAAATCTAAATAAAGCGAGGAATTAAAGATGGAAGAAAAGAAAATTCAAGGCAAAATAGCAGAAAAAACGGAAGCAAAACCCGAAGAAAAGAAAATCAAGGTCGAAAGAGAAACCTATACGAAGGACGATAAAACATATTTTTCGTACTTCATAAAGGGCGTAATCCGCGGGAGAGAGGTTCGCATTGCGGTCGTTCCGCCCGATAACGGCGGGTTCAGGGTTTTGGATATCGTATTCGATAACGCAATGTCCGCCGACCTTGTTCTTAAACCCTATGAGATAAAGGACGATAAAGGTAAAGTGCTTAAAGGTAATACTTACGCCGTCGTATCCAAAGACAAGGACGGCACGGAATATGAGTGCGGAATAAAACCGTTCCGCAATTCGGATAAGACTTTGCTCAACATGCTTTTAAGATAAGGCATAGGGCGATTAACGGTATAAAGTCCGTGCCGTATAAAAACGGCGCGGACTTTTTAAAAATCTAAATTCAAGGAGAAATTCAATGTATAAATCATATACGAAAAACAAAGTAATAACGATTCTTTCGTGCGTACTCGTGTTGGCGGTAATAGTCGCCATAGCGGGCTTTTGTTCTAAACTATTCAACAAAAAACCTACTACTGCGGAAACGCCGTCTACGGTAACGGACGAAAATGGAGATATATTGAACGACGGCGAAATACACCCGATGCCCGCAAAAATGATGTTTGCGCGCGCACCTATGCTCGCCGCCGAAAACGCCGCCGAAAGCAATTCTGCAATTACGGCGAAAATAGCGGCGAATATTTCCCCGTACAACGCGACTAATAAAAAGGTTGACTGGACAATAAGTTTCGTAAACGAATCGTCGGAATGGGCAACGGGTAAAACCGTTACGGACTACGTTACGGCAACTACCGCGAACGACGGAGACCTGGTTGCGGATATATCTTGTTTGCAACCTTTCGGCGAGCAAATACAACTGACGGTAACGTCGAGAGATAATCCCGAGGCAAAGGCGTCCTGCTTAATAGACTACAAGCAACAGTTTAACGGTTACGACCTTACTTTTACGCAAGACGGCAAAACTCCTACGGTAGATAATTCAAATAAAACGGGAACTATCTTTGCGGACTTTGAAAACGAAAAACCGCTTAATATTGCCTATTCGTATAATAAATTCGACGTATACACTGTGGCAGTTACCGACGACGAAATAACCGCTCCCGCCACTCTTACTATCGAGTACAAATCTTCTTTTGCGACGTCAATAAACGGAGTAAAGGCAAGTTCGCTTAAAAAACCCGTTATAACCAACGGAAATAAAAGTTTTACCGTTTCGGGCCTTTTTGATAAGACTTTCATTGCAGGCTTTACCGCCGCGCAAATAAACAGCATTACGGCTAAAATAAAGACATATAAGGCGAATATCGCCACTTTAAGTTTAAAAGACGAAAGCGGAAATATTCTTACGATGTATTCTCTTTCTGCGGATACGACTGCAATTGACGGATTTGCAAGAGTGGAAAATTTAACCTTGGACGATACCACGCTCACGTTCGGTAAGCAGACTAAAACGTTTAAGATAAACTATAAATGCGGCAATATGAGTAAGGATACGTATTTGTTTGTGGACGGCTCGGAATACGGATTAAGTAAAGTCAACGGCGGCAATTATCCCGAAAGTTATACTTACGGTGAGGCGGTAACGATCAGTGCGTTAAAATCGTCGTTTAATTGCGGCGGTCCGGGAAGTAATTACCATTCGGGCAGCGGAAGCGGCAACGCGGGTTACGCGTTTAAGGGTTGGTATCTGGATAACAGGTGTACCGTGTCTTTCGACGGAACAATTCCCGCAGGGACATACGGAGATATAACTCTTTATGCCGACATAACGTCAACTTATCCCCATAACTATTAAGAGGCGCATATATCGCAATCATTAAAATTTACGGAGGTAAAAAATGTATAACGAAAAAAGCAATAAAATCAGATGGATAGCCGTGTTTACGGCAATCGTTCTTATCCTTGCGGGCGTAATCACTTCGCTTGCAATAGCAATTCAGAATAATCCCGTCGAGGCAAAGGCAAACGATACCGTTTTGGACGTAAGCGAACAGCCTGCCGAAAACCCGTCGGACAACGAAAACATCGGTCTTGTTTCGCTCAGAATGAGTCCGAGTTATGCGGTAGCGGCGGCAAACGGTCAGCAAACCGTGTCTAAAACAATCACCGCAACCGTTATGCCCGTGGATGCGCCCGACAAATCGGTTGACTGGTCTATCAAATGGTGCACGCCTATCGAGGGCAAGGACATAAGCGAATATCTTACGCTTACGCCCGAAAGCGACGGCGCACTTACCGCAACCATAACCGCTCTTAAAGGTTTTGAAGGCGGCAGCGCATACGTCATCGCAACAACCCGAGTCGGCGGTTTCACGGCAACCTGCCTTATTATGTATGACGGCAAGCCCGAATCTCTCTCCTTTATCCATAACGGCAAGGAAATCACCAACACCGGCACTGTCAACCTTACGGCAGGCACGACGAACGAAATCACGCTCAACCTTAAAAACACGCTCGGAGCGGTCGGTTCTAAATACGGCGACTTTGAAATCGTAAAGGTTCAGGGACAAGGCAGGTTTACGTTGACGAAGCAGTATATCGTAAACGGCAGCGTAAGTTCAACGTCGGAAGTCGTATTCAACCTCGAAGAAGGAACTTACAAATATAAGGACGAAGTTCTCGGAAACGATTTAACCCTTACCATCAAGCCCGAAGATTTCTTCACGGCGTCCATAAGCGGTAACAAACTTACGATTAAGGCAATCAAGTCCGAATCGTCTTATGCGACACCTTATCCGCGTACAGGTTATCGTTTCACTTATAAGGGAACGTATACCGATCCGCGTGCCGGCGGGAAACCGGATAATTGTATCTGGTATGTCGCCGTAAGAGATAAAGTCAGCGGCGAAGAATCCCTTCTTCATA